>Ga0123342_1000852_pt1 | contig 50221 bp, 24 predicted proteins | sample Turbeawhitnodule_FD_89960 | JGI IMG/M metagenome (GOLD analysis project Ga0123342, IMG submission 89960) | Root nodule microbial communities of legume samples collected from Mexico - Turtle bean Mexico white nodule | ecosystem: Host-associated > Plants > Roots > Nodule | place: Mexico: Nepantla...
TATATATATATATATATATATATATATATATATATATATCCAAGAGTAATTATAAGAGAGTTACAAGACTGAATGATAAAGTAGAGAAACTTTGATTGATTCCTCTTCACACCCATGGAGTTGAATTACACTAGAGGTAACAGTTATTAGACTCTTTCTTCCTACACCTCCATACCCATACCTTCTTGTGCCACCCCCATACTAAATATGAAAATACCATTTTATCCTCTTTTTTTTCACTCCCTTGGATTTGAAATAATAAGCCTATGGATTATGTTAATTCGGAAGTCAATTTCATATTTAGAAAAGACTTCCAGATTATGTAATCCGGAAGCTAATAACACATCTGAAAAAAAGACTTCCAGATTACATAATCCGGAAGCTAATCTTATGTATAGAAAAGACTTCTGGATTATGTAATCCGGAAGCTAATCACAAAAGACTTCCGGATTACATAATCCGGAAGATAATTTTGAATCTAAAAAAAAAACTTCCGGTTTATGTAATCCGGAATATTGAAAAGGGTATTTTTGAAATAAGAAAAATTTATGGGGGTGGCACAAGAAGGTATGGAGGTGCAGGAAGAAGCAGCCCAGTTATTATATATACAGTGTTTTAAACCTGGGCTTATTCAACTGGCCCATCACTTTTGCTATCTGCCACCCCTGTTTATTTTATACACCCACCATCTTTTAATTTTTTTTAATATATATTTTAAACAAAATATATATATATAAATTAAAAAAAAAACTATATCCAGTACTAAATTTTTATTCAAAAGCTAACTATTTTAAAAAATCTGTAATTATATTACCTATACATTACCTGCTTTAATCTTTGTCTCAATAATTATATATGTTAACATTTTCTTCTTACATGATCTTATTTAATTTCTACATTTATAATTTTTACACTAAAACCTTTTTAACATGAACTAACTCTTTTTTACAATAAAATTTTCTTCCCAATGAACTCACATAAATGCCTATAAAATTTCCCACAAGATTTCCCAAACCAAACCAAAACCAACAATCATAAACAAAAATAATGATAAACTGCAACAAACACATGTAAATTACCCAACAATAAACAGACAAACAAAACGAGCAGCTGATTCAACTATAAAATTTTCAAACCAAAATATCCAAATCAAAACTGAAAACTTTCAGCAATTTAAATTTATCTTTCAGCAATTTAAACATTTCTCGGAGAGAATACTACACAACGAGAGAGTTGGAGCTGGAGCTGAAAAAAAATGGATAAATAAAAAAATTAACTGAAAAAAATAAAGGAAAAAGAAAGAAAGAAGCCAGAAAGAAGGAAGAGAAGAGAACATGTCACGGAGTAGACGGAGTGTTGATGAGAAAGCGCCGACAGAAGGAAACGTGGAGGGAGAGAGCGGTGATGGAGGGAGGAAGGCATCAACAACTAAGGGAAATGAGAGAAAAATAAGGTTAGAAATTTGAAAATTTAGATATATGGAGAAAATTAAACACGAGAGAGACAATCGACACAAAACAACGCAACAAATGATACACACTTTGCATCGGCTCAGATCGACGCAAAACGACGCATTGACACGCTCTTTACGTTGGCGTGGCTGACACAATAAAAAAAATTCCCTTTTTTATTTTTATTTACTTCTTAACTTAAAATTTTATTAGAAATATAATTAATAAATATTTTACTATATTAATATTAATAAATATAATAAATAATACTTTAATTTTTTACTATATTAAATTAACATTTTTATAAATTCTTTCAAATTAAATAAATGAGCCAAATTTATTAGATATTTAATTCATCATTTTTATAATATTTGAAAATTTATTTAAATTTTAATAAACTTAATTATAAGTTTAAGCAAAATAATTTAATTCATACAAATTAATATAATATAAACAAATATATTTTCCACTTCAATTTAGTTTGTACAAATCTTGATATAAAAGTACTTTTTAAAAAAAATATAAAAACACTTAAGGTAAATATTGATTCCTAAGATGAAAACATTTGTAGTGTTATTTCTTCTTGGAATTTGGAGAAAACATATGCTAAGTAGTCAAAATAAAATAATGGCATATTTAAGAACTAGGCCTCATAAAATCATGTCAAAAACCTATTATTCATGCAATATGGATTTTTTTCGTGGTAAAACATCAATGCTACTTAATGAGATGTTTCATTTTTTGTTGACTTAATATGAGGTGAATGACATACATTAAAAGAAGCTAAATTTATCAATCTGTCATTGAGTGCATTGGGGAAGTATATTAACGACTTGCAGAGAATAGTACATGTGTCATTTCATGACTGAAAACATACTAGATTATTATGTGATTCATTTGGAGGAGGTCACATTCATTTGAATGTCAGATTTATTGGGTATAAGAATTCATGTTTTTTTTGTTTATTTCCTTTATTATTATCACTATATTTACATTAAATTTTTGAATTATTGCATGTTATGTCCTACATGTTGTTGGTAAAACACACTAGTATCCTAGATTAGTCACATGTTCCCTGCATAAGGGAATGAAAAGGAGGTCCAATAATTAAAGAATAATTATGTTATATATTCAATTTGTATGTATAAAATATTTGGTGAAGTTTGTGACACTTTGGGTATTGCAGTAATGTAACAATTAAAAAAATAAATTACTAACTCACACTCACTCTTAATGTTTGTATTATATACTCTGTGGATAAATCTTTAAAATCAATTTGTGCTTCATTTATTAGTAGTCACCTCTTTATAACCGCAATGGACATTAGATGAAAATCTCATATTCAAAATAAATTATTCCTTTATAGATTAGAGATATTATGATATTCATATTTTTTAAAAGTTACCAATACAATGTTATGCCCTGCCTTTTTCTTTTCTTAAGTTTACTTTCAAATTTTACCATAATAGTTGCTTCTTTATTTTTAAATCCATTAAATTTTATATTAAATAATTCATGTCAAATTTATATCTCTAAAATGTGTATAATATTGTATATAACATTTGCAAAAGTTAAATACATATTTTTTTTCTTTACTCAATTATCATTTTTCTATTTTTTTCATTTCTTTCTTAATCTTTTCCAATAATTTCTTTAAATAATTTTAATATTAAACACTTTAATCAACTATATAATTAAATTATTTTAGTTACTTGTAACAAAATTTAAATTTCATCTCCAAAATAAATTATTCAAAACTAAAATTAATATTTATTACAATGTTATAAATTTAATAAATTTAAAATAAATTAATATATATATATATATATTATACATATACCAAAAAAATATTAAAAATTAGTCATACTTACGTATTAACGACCGATACATAAAAAGTTTAACATTTTTTTCTAAACTTATCGGACATAGTTTACAAAAATTTTACCCCAAAATATGTCAGTTTAGGCAACACAATTTTTTTATCTTTCACTTTTTCTTAGCGTCCATCGTATGTCATACGGTCTCACACAATATTTGTCTTGCGCTCATTTATTGAGGATTTGACCGAATTCATACTTTTCTTGACTGACACAAATCTTACATATCTCAATCATCCATTTTCTTATCTATTTTCTTATAGTGAATGAACTTAATAAGAAAACAAAACAAGTTAGAAAATTTCATATCAATTTAAGATAAGATTTATATTGTATATCAATTTAAGATAAGATTTATATTGGTGGTTATAGTTTATAAGTGGAGGGTTTCAAATTTCACTTTCTTAGAAAGTATTAAAATTATTCTAAATTTATTTTAGTTAAATTTATTGAATCTTGTGTGATATTGAATTCTCTGCATTTTCACCTTTGAGTTCATCGGCCATGATGTAAAATATAAACTAGAGATAAAATTAAATTATAGTATATAAGAATTTAAAGAAAATCCAATGGACAAAGGAGTACATGGGAATCCTATTTCACATTCCAATTAAGTTGTGTAAGAGCTAATGAAGCCAATGAAAGTCTTGTTATCTTTGATATTTCTGTGAGAACTCACATTAGGTATAATAATCTAACCATGCAAAACAAACAGAAGAAATGATCTCCTTTAGGTCCGCAATCACACCATGAATTGATTGCTTCTTTTTGTTCATACTACCCACCCATACAGCTCACAAAAGCCAGCTTTTACAACCGTAACCTGTTTGATATATATTAAATTACCATGGTCAGTATAACACAGCAAAAAGTACAGTGAGATTCTTGTTATACTCTAGCAGCATCAAAGGAATATACATGGGATCAATTGCATTAGAATCTCAGTTACCATCGAACAATTTTTTAAAGTTTAAGAAATATGTATTTCAAGGACCACGTTGGTTATCGTTCAGAACAAACTAGTAGTTTCTACATTACTCAGACATTGATCAGATTTACATTATTATATTCACGATGTTGTTTACAAGACCTGCTACTACTCATGCTCCTCCTTCCACATCTTATGACCAACACCACAAATTAGCATAACCAGAAAGTTAAAGCCTTGTTGTAATGACTAAAGATTGTAACCCAGTTCATAATCTTGGAACATCCCTTGTGTTAAAAGAGCTGGAGTAGTAGATGAATCCCAAGAATTTGAGGATGCTGATCTGGTATCAGAATCATTGGACCACCAAATCAGGCTGTCCTTTGAGCCATTCATCTCTCTGAAACAATCAAATTCAGCCATCTGATGATCTTCCTGGGGCATATAACCCATTGTTCTGTTATTGAGAATGTCATCTAGTTCAGTTTGCAGTGCACCAAGTTGCTGAAATCCCACATTGTTAGTCTGTTCAACAGCCTCAGCTCTTGGTGCAAGACTTGAGTGAATTGGATTATTATTGCTCTCAGAAGCAACAAAGGGAACTCCACTGTTACTTAAAGGAATATTGTCCAGAAGTTGAACCTGTGGGCTATGGATCTTTGCACCGTCATGTTGAGGCTTGTAGATGAACTCATCTTTTTGTCCTTGTTCGACATGGGGGGAAGGCAAAGCATCTTGCACCACAGGGTTAGAGCCGTCATTCAAAGATTGCAGGCTCTGGATAATCTTTTCTTGGAAAGGATGCAACTTAGGCCACAGCGCAGGGTTATTGTAGAAAGAGAAAGGGTTTTGAAGGCTTTGAAGTTGCATGTGCAGTTGGAGTCTTTCAAGGGCTGAGCTGCTTAGGGCATTTGAACAAGAGTTCTCCTCTATTCCATTATTTGTGTCTTTTGCGTTGAAGCTAGATTGTTTGCGCCTCCCAAGCAATTTCTTCTTCAATCTAGTGTTCCAATAGTTCTTGATGTCGTTATCTGTCCTTCCAGGTAACTGAGCAGCAATTATGGACCACCTATACATATAGATTATGTTGGAACATGTTTGGTTAATTTCTAGGAATAACCACAGAAATAACATGTGGAGCTAGCTAGACATATTCCAGTGACAAAGAAAAAGGACAAACAGTTATGTTGAAAAACAAAAGCACAGGCTCGCAGATAGAGATGAGGATTTTGAGAGAGAGAATGACCTGCTACCAATGCTAATGTAAAGGTTGCAGATGATGTTGTCTTCTTCTTCAGTAAATCCACCATGTTTGATATTAGGTCTCAAGTAATTTAACCACCTAAGTCTGCAACTCTTTCCACATCTCTTGAGCCCTGCGAATTATTTGTATTCATCAATAAGGTTGGCATTAACCGATGATATGATTTTTATAACCAAACTTCACCTTTCCGGAGCCAAACTAAATAGGATTACTCTTGGTCTCAATAAACTCTCAAGAGGAAATAAATAAACATATAAATAAACATATATAAGAAAAGGAGAGTACCAATTTTCTGAGGAAGAGCAATCCAATTGCCACCAGTTCCATTCTTTTCAATGTAGGCCTTAAGCGCAGCGTCCTCTTCAGGAGACCATGGTCCTTTCTTCACGTTGGCCTTGTCACAGCATGGAGCTCTACCCATGTTGTTGTGTTGTTATCTCTCTCCAATTAGGTTTCTCTTTCTGTTTTTTGTTGAAGCAAATATCAACTTTGCTAGCTAGGATTGTTGGGAAACTACGGCGAAGGAAGGGCGTGATTTATAGGTAGCGAAGTATGGCTGATGTGATTCCTAAAAGGACAAAAAGTCTTACACACCTCACCCCCTCCATTCCCTCACTAGCTATTTTCAACTCCATTTTTTCCTTCTAGGGTTTTTCATCCATCTCTCTCTCTCTCTTTCTCTGTCTTCCTTTTTGGATTAGTTCGGTCACCGCGTTTAATTATGCATGCAACTGGACAAACGTAACATAAATTTCCTCTTCCTTTTCATAAAAAATTGCACTGCTTTTTCATAGTTATATTACTTTAATACTCGAACCCAATGCCACAAGTATTTGATCAATAGAAGCCTCCATCCTCTTAGTTTGTCGGCATTATTCTTCAAAATGTTCCATGTCAAGCCTTCCCAACACATCTTTTTGTATACTGAGGGGAAATGTACTGCTACCTTCCTATTGGTAAATTATTATTTCTTAAAATAACATTACCCTTTTGTAATTAATTAACTCAGGAATTCTCGTGGAAAGTAGACACATATTGCTTTGATTCAGTCAATAACGTGATCATGCAAAAAACAAATACATTTGCAAAGAAAATACATACGAGCTTAACTTCTGATTTATTATTTTAGCAGGTAGTACGTATGCAGATGAAGAATGACAATGTTGCACTATACCGAATAAAAAAGGTCAAAAAATAAAACAGAACTTTTTTTTTTTCATTTTTGGAAAATGTTACATTGCTCATGCAAACAGGTGATGAGGATGTGCTCTACTGCTCTTTCCAGTTTCTCATCAGTGTAGGAATATTTTCCTTCGTCAGCCACATGGATTTCAGGTATTGATGGTTGCGTTTAAATTAAAACTGAAAAAATATAGCGAGAAATTGGGTCATGGATCATGGGTTTGTACGGACTTGAAACGAAAGCTCATTCTTAAGGTCTCAACATAAGCACTATAGAGTTTAAAGCCATTGAAGTGTTTGTGAAACCAATATGTAGATGTTGACGAACTGCTGATGGAAGTTAGAAAACATAAGTCAATGCCTTGAAAATGTATCCTAAGGTTGCTTTCACCACAAAAGCATAACCAACTCATTCTTATTTCAAACCACACACCTAGAAACTGGTATTTCAGTCATATTGGCAAGTAATTTCACTCAAGAGTTCATGTTATTTCACTCTAAGTGCTTCTCTTGTCCCTCGCGTAAAAAACACAGTTATTTGCCTTGAATTCTTGACATCATACAGGCCTAAGATTATTCTTTAAAATTTACTTGGCAAAGTTCTATATCATAACCTTCATTATCGTTCAGGTGTTTTTTTTTTAATCGACAATAAACAATTAAATTAAATCGGTTCACTTAAAGAGTGATTCAACCCTCATATAGAGAATAAAAGATAAAAGTTCATTTCTACCTTCGTATCAAAAATTCACAGATTAATCATCTACTTCTTTTCCAACACTTATAACCGAAGAAAAAAATAACGCATCAGCATTAAATCGAGTACATATATATCAAGGATTCAAGATACCATTCAGAGAATGAGAAACTCAATAACGGTATCTTTGACATTATCGTTCGGATGTACCTTTATTTAGGGTATAGATTACTAAATAAATTCATTTCTTGCGAGCTCCACTTATAATTTTCTAATTTTCTAGAATAAGTAGTGTTTAAGATATTAAGATTCTTTAAGAGTAATTTTATAAAGGTTATTTTCTATTTTCGTTCTTCCATTTTTTAAATCTATAGATGACTTAGGCAGTAGATTGAAAGAAAATAAAAGAGAAAAAGCAACAAAAATGTAAACAATTTGAACATATGTTAATATATTATCTAGCAATAGAGATTTATTTGTATTGAAATTGTATCTTATTTAAAAAAAAAACAGTAATAAAGTATTTTCTTTTATTTCTAAGCAATTTTATAAACTCAATCTACTGTGTACAAGCATTCAATTCAAAAAAATTGAATTGGTTAAAGTATTCTATAAAGAGAGTGAAAATACATTGAAGATTATAATTTATATGGGAGATTCATTAAAAGCATCTATAAAGTTTTGTGATTTTAAAAAATTTTCAATTAATATATAAAATTTTGTCTCTGATATTTTTATTTGATATAAAATGTATATTCTTATTAGTTTATCCGAATTAGAATATCAATATACACTACAAGAAAATCATGAAATAAAAACTAATTTTTAAAACCAAAATAATTAGTTGCAATATTAACTAAATTAGAGAACATTTTAGAAACTAAAAAAAAAACCTATTATTATTAAATAGTTTTTAAATAGCTATCTAATTAGCCATCAAGGTTTTAACTACCAATTATTTAGTTTATAAATTTGGTAGCAAAAACTTTGGTCGCTAATTAGATACCAATTTAGAAACTGTTTAACAATAATATAAACTAATTTAGAAACCATTTTTTTTAGTTTCTAAAATGGTTTCTAATTTAGTTACTATTGTAACTAATTATTTTGATATCTAAAAATTGATTTTTATTTCATGATTTTCTTTCAGTGAGACAATATATTATATCTCTTAAAATAGCTTATTATTATAATTCAAAGAAAAGCTCTTTACCAGCCTTGGAGTTGGAGATTGGGCTTGATAGTGCAATAATGTAGCTATGAGATTATAAAATAAGAAAATGAAAAAGTCAAACATTAGTTAAATTAATTGCTATATTTTTTATTGTCCTTTCTTTAATTTTTGGCTACAGGAAAGGAATTAGTTGGGTTAATATCAAACAAAATCCCATTTCATTTTATTTGGCATTTTTTAATTTTTCTTCTTTGTTCGTGTTTGACAAGTTGGGTAGGACACGTTTAAAGACAATATAGGAAACTGTATCAAAACAAGAAAAAGATGTAAAACCAAACAGAAAGGTCATTGCAATTCAATATTTTTGAGAAGAAAGCACCACTCATTGACCTTGGTTTTCTAATTTAATACTTCATCTACTCATTTTTTTAATGAATAAGAAGGAAAATAAAGGTTCAGAACCGCACTCACCTACAAATATAACAAGGGGAAACCATCAAATTCAAAAAGCACTTAGCTCTCCAAATTTATAAATTTATTCATATCTTTATCATCAAATAGTCTGGGATCTTTGGGACGAAGAAAACATGCTTCTGCTTGTCTTTCTCCTCAACTAAGAATCTTTAAATTGACGCTGCATTTCTTTTTCAAGAAAAAGCTGAAGCCAAATGGGGGGAAGAACAGTACATTTCATCATCCAGAAGACCAATCTATTGTAACAACTGCTGAATACAGTTTTGGTATGAGGATAAACATGGAGGACCAATCGAAAAATATCTTGCTAATTATTGCTCTTCTGCCTTAATTTATTAATTGATAATCAATACTTGAATTATACAGTAATATTATTTTACGTAAGCCATACCATGTATTCCTAAAGTTTTAGTTGATTGATTATTATTTAATCACTTGGTTTCAATTATAAATTCATAAACAAAAAGAAATATGAGAATTTAAATATTATATATATGCATGTCATTTTAAACTCTTTTAATTAATGTTTACTAACTGTTGTGATTAAGAGTTTTATGTGTATTTATAGGATCTGTATTTGATTCTATCTTGTATGGCTTAAAATAAATTTTTGACTAATTCGTATTAGTTTTTTAGTGAATTAGTTATTATTAATAAAAAAGTTATATAAATTAATTTTTAAATTAACATCTAATTAATTATCATTTAATATATTAATTAATTGTTTTTTTTAATTTAATTTAATTATTTTTTAATGTGAAATAATCAAAAGAATTGTTGTATTAAAAAATATTATTAATATATTCTCATCAATTGCCAATACATCCCTAATGTGACTTTTGAATAACAAAGAAGTATTGGTTCCTTATACACCCATTATATATAGTAAGATCCTAAATAACAAAAATCTATTTGAAAGAATTTTGGCAATGAGTTGATAGTTCAAATGAAGTACCTTTTATCTTTTTTACCCACTTTTAAAATCATAAGATCTCTCTCTAGCTCATTTTAGGAAGGTTCTCTTAAGAAGAAGCGTAGGAAATTGAAGGTAGAACACCACAATGGCCACACAACAATACTTATTGGTGGTGATTAGAAGAAATAGCAGCTAAGATATATCCTTCAACAGATTTTAAGAGCACTTACAGGCATCCACGCCCACCCCACAAATTCAAGTGTTTGGTTTTGCTTTTGGTACATTATTATAGCTTTTGTGTTGATCCCAGGAAATATAACTTTGCTATCATGACACCTGTGATTCACTTTCTTTATTTTAGTGTTTTAATTAGTAGAGTTAAGATAAGCATGAGATCGAAAAAAGTCGTTTTAGGATAAAAATAAGCATTAATTGGCAGAAAGATCACAGTCTTGTATATGTCGTCACTAGGGTTGACAAAGATGCTGTTAGTAGACTTGGACGCTAAACATTTATTTATACCAACACAATGCAGTATCAATTCCTCTCTAAAATCATACTAATCACTTATTGCAGACCTACTTATACGTCTGCTAATAAATAAAAATAACATTCAAACTGTTATTATCCCCGTTTCATGCACTTTTTCTAAAATATTACTAACACAACACACGTTAATAATAGTTACGTTACCGAGTTCAACTTGCTCTATAATGAATCCACCCCTTTCTCGAGTCACGCCCTATACCAGTTAGGTTAATTGTTTTAGTAATGCTTGTAAACCCATCTGCTTGGATCATACATATAATCTAGGTTTTAAGTAATGTGCTTCAAAAACCTAAATACTGAATGCAGAATACTACAACTTTGGAGTTTTAGAGTTAAATCTCATAATCGAAATAGAGTTTATGTTATATTATTAGAAGGACAAGCTACTCCTCTTAGGAAACCAACTCTTAAATTTTGAAATGATTAAAAAAATAAAAGGACAATTTACTGTAATTTACTGAGTAGGTAATATTGGACAAGTTGAAACTACTGTAGATCTACGACTCAACAGCAATCTGAATTGTTCACCGGAGTATGATATTTATATGGATGTTGTAAGTATTTAAAAAGATGGTGATTTAACAAAAAATGTTTTATTGTAAAATGAAATTGTTACGTAATGCTTTTGGTGGTGATTCATAGTGTAGAATATGACAAGTGTAAGAAATGAGGGTAGTTTGACTTTTATGGAGAAGTCAAACCCGTGTGTTAGGTAGTGAATAGAAGTAGAAATAAAGGGCCATGGGAGTAGATGTTGATGGTGTCACACAAATTGACCTTCTGGATTTTCTTGGCATTAAGAGTTGGTGCTGCACTTAAAACTTCATTATATAATCATTGGAAACCCATTATCATCCTCTAATTGAAACCAATGATTTTATACTTTAGATTCATGTGGTATAGGTACGGGGAATTAATGGAGTCAACCATGTTAAATTTGTGATTTTGTCATTTAATGTCAAGCTTTGGTGACTGATTAATTTGTCTTCCAAAAGAAAAGAAATGGAAAAACTCTCTAAATGACGTTTTTTCATATTGGTTCGTCACTTGGGAGTTATCAACATAAACATGTCCTCAACCAGTTCTATCTTATTCTTGAATATCCCCAATTCCTCAAAAATATTATGGTAACAACACCCGTCACTCAACCTAAAAAATATCATTTACTGATACACTTAAATTGAAAATTTTATTATTCAGTGAAGAGTTTAGTTTTTTTTTTTATTTAATTATAATTTTTTAAATTCCACTGATAATTAACTTTTTTCGGTCTCAATTTGCTAATTCATAAGAGACAAATGTTTCCTACACCCAATCTTTTTTACATGCACCCAATATATTTTTTTAGAAAATGCCCTTAATTCCGAAAATAAAAATCCAGAATTGAAAATAATATATTCTAGAAAAATAACGGAAGTGATTATTGAATTTTGGAAATAAAAATCTTGAAAAAAAATTAAAATTCTACTTCAGACAAAAAAAATCTGGAATTGAAAAATAATACATTTCAAAAAAAAAAATCTGAAAAATAAATTATTGTGTTTCGGAAATGAAAATCTGAAAACAAAAATGAAAAACCCATTTCGGATAAAAAAAATCCGTAATATAAAATTTCATTCCAGAAAAAAAAATCCAAAATACATATTTCAGAAATTTTTTTTAAGGATAGTTTCGTCTTTTCTGCTCAAATCGGTGCAGGAAGCAATTGCCTTCATAAGAACACTTAATGTGGAAATGAGCTTGTGATAGAAATTTTTAATGGCTTTTAATTCAGCAACTAATGCCACAACTTACAAATTCAGAGTTCAAATGAAATGACTATTTCCTTCACTTATTTCAGAACATTTCATCTTTATTTTGCCTCTCGTCGACTTATGCTGGATGAGAAAGTTGACCTAATTTGATTTGTCAAACTTTTCATTCTGTTTATCAAATTATTCAACTAATTTAAAATAAATATAATTAAGCAACAAATTAAATTAAATTAAATAATATTTTACTTAATAAATTATTAAACTCATACAAAAAATATTTAATTTATAACATTAAACACAAATTAAAAAAAACTAATTAGTAATACATATTAGAAACTAATTCTTTTCAATCAAACAATTGATGAATAAGATCAAATGTTCGGATTTGTGTGAAACAAAAGTCTTGAAATATTGGTGACCTTTAGTAAGTTTTTCAATTGAATCACAATTGACACTGAGATATCAACCTTACTGCACAGTGAAACTCGTTTTTACATTTTAACAGAAAATATGCAACAAAAATTAGTCTCGTGAAAGAATATTTGTATAAAAAAATAGAGAGAAATAAAAAGGGTATAATAGAAAAGAGCGAGGTCCAATTCATGGTCTTCCAAGACATTAGTACACAATCTGCAAAAAATTATAGTTGACATTATTCATATAAAAAAGTTAACTTTATTTATGTCATTAAGTATGCACATTCATGTCATTAAGAATATATAATAAAGCAATTCAAACAAAAATATGGACGACAAATTGAATTTGTTCCATCAAAATGGGAAGCACAATTCGTCATTATCCTCTCCATGTGAGAAAGCACAGGAGACATGTTGGTGGTTGATTTATATACACATCCCTCCAGAAGGCATGGTTCCTTGGTGATAGTAAAGCCACAACTATTGCTACCATCACCCTCATCACTTGTAAAACTGCAAAAACCAAGTAGGGTACTGATAAAATTACACTTTAAGAGAAGAAAATATTTTTCTGTCTAGTATCTACATATTAATAAAATAACTCACTGTGACATATTGATGTTCCACCACATGTAGCTTTTTTCAGAACACCATGCTGCTTCTGGGAGAGAAACCATGTTATAGTGCAAGTTACTGCACCAAGGAAAATATCATTAAAGGTAACATTACAAAAGACTTTTTTTAGACTAAACCAAGGCGTGATATCACGATACAAGCTAGGTAAGCTTGAATACTCCTTTCAATTATTTTTCCCCTTTATAAAGCTAAGCTTGATGGTGCCTTGAACTGGAAGAACCATGCTTCACCTTATTTCCCTTTAACCAATTCTAGGCTACATACAACTTGAGAAGTTCAATTAACTGACTCAAGATCAATTGACTATTTCACATTCATTGAAGCAGCCATACTCCTCAGCTTCTTGGAAATTTCTGAAAATGATGGTCTTTCTACAGGTTCAGAAGCCCAACAACTTTCCATTAGAGACTTCCACTCAGGATCACACCATGTTGGGATTTGAGGACGTAAACTGTTGTTCACAATACCTCCTGCAAAACAAAGTACAACAATGGTGAATGTTGATATATGGCCTATTCTACCAGAATATTAAGAACCCAATTGGTGCCAGATATGCGCAAAGATCAAGAAACTCCATCCTTTTGTCTAGAAATAGATAAGTTTTTATTCATTTTCCAGTCAACCTGTCCGTTACCTAGAACTTTGTAGCAAGGATACCTCAGTACAAGTTATACACAACCTGTTCCCTTCCAGTTCTTAAAATTAAGTTCATTATCAATATTAGAATGATGTTACAGTAGTGCATCAGGTATAATTCAAGTAAGCACTAGAACTAAAAAAATATAGTCATAAACTGACCACAATAAGTGGCACCTGAACTTCAATTTATACAAATAATATATAACAATGTTTTCTTTTCTGTTTGTTTTTTTTTCATTAAGGGAATGTCTTCAAGATGAATTCAATTTCTCCAATCTCAGTATACATCTTAACAAGGATTCAACAACAGCATTGGAAGTCATATACTATGGTTCTCTCATCTGCCAAGCTACTACAGAAATTAAGAAGAAAAAAACTGTTACGACAGAAAAGCCAGCCAAGTATGCAATAAGCAACTGACTCCGGAAAAATTTTAGAAACCTGACTGCACCTGCTGTGTAGTGGAATGAGATGTGCTGTTCTGGAATTAAGTCACAACTAACAACTCAAAGATACTCAACTATAAACTCCATACTCCATACAGAGACAGACATAAAAGACAATTCAGATAAATATTATGCAAAGGGAGGAAGAGAGAAGGAGAGCAAGAACTACAAGTTAACAACTACGCGGGACTGGCAAAAACAAAATTGCAACAATCCATGTCAGTGTTATCTTGCTTGAAAAATTATAACCAGATTCAATTACAGAAAGTATAAACTCAATTTTAAACGGAGTTAATTGGTAACTTCCAGAACAAAATATAGTAGAAGAGTGTACCAATGTGCTTACAAGAAATTTTTTAACAATAATATAAACAGTTGGAACAATTTTGCAACATAAAATAGAAGTTTAATATGTAGGAAGAGACAAAGTGCTCGTATGCTTTTTGTTTGTTACTTGGCTCTCACCTATTATTGAAGCACAATGCATATCAGCATAGGGTTCATCCCCTGTGAGCAACTCCCACATAACTATTCCGAATGAGTATACATCAATCTACAGCACATCACAAGCAAGTATAGACGCTGATCATCATAAAAAATGAAAAGAGTATTAGTGTGTGAAGCCAAAACCAGCTATGCCAATACCTTCTCTGACACCATATTGCTTTTCCCACTAAGAAGTTCAGGTGCCATCCATGGCAAAGTCCCACGCACTCCACCCGACACTAGAGTGTGCTGTTTAACCTTTGATAAACCCAAATCACCAATCTGAAAAAATACACAAGCCTCATTTCAGTATCCCCTTGCAGGTTGCTTTCGTGTGCACCAGTATGTGCATTCTTATAAGTACCTTGCAGACAGGGCGTTGAGGATCTCTCATATTGACCAATAGATTCTCACATTTCAAATCAAAATGCACAATGTTTTTTCCATGCAAATACTCCATTCCAAATGCAGCATCCATGGCTATAATGAGTCTCTTACGACGATCAATTGTTCTGTTAAATTGCTCAGAATAAACAGCATAAATAATACATTGCGGACCATGAGGGTATTCAAATGGGAGGCTGCACGTTTTGAGTGCCTCAACATTAAATACTGATGAAATATAAACCTATGAATGATCAAATTACCTATCTTTCTTATGCAAGAACTGTTTCAAAGATCCATTAATCATGAATTCTGTGACTGTTGCTAAAGAACTGTCAGGGCCATCACGAACAATGCCATAAAAGGAGACAACATTTGGATGATGCAATGAACTCAACATCAATGCCTCCTTCCAGAAATCTGTAATCTGGGGCAAGAACAAGAATGAAATCACTATATAGAGTTGGGTATCTAATAAACGTTTCAATATGTGCAATGAGTGAATTTCTATGTGAACAATAGAGTGACCCTTGACATGAATCCCAAAAGCAATTCTATATTCTATATTATGCACATATAATACAATCAAATATTTCTTCTAGAGCAAATTTCAGACTTTTCAAGGAACTCAACAAAGTAACTCCCTTTATTTCAGTGATGTTGTTGGGCAAGAGATTGAAAATTTGTGACAGAGTAGAAAATTCTTATTCTACAAGGTTTAAATCTATAGTAACTTAAACGAAAGGAAAAACCATCAAACACTAATAATACCAATCTTGCTCTTTCAGATGGCCTTCCAGCAAAACAACTGGCTTTTATTCTCTTAATGGCAACGTCAGAACCTTTCCATTTCCCATGATAAACAGCTCCATAGGTTCCAGAACCAAGCTCACGGATCTCCTCCAAATCATCATTTTTAATAGTCTGCAAAATCATCAGCCTACTATCAAACCCTATGATGTGGGAAAAGGAAAGCTAGAAAAGACCTCAAAACATGAAACAATGAGAGCATAATGAGTTTGAGTAAGATGGAAAGAAAACCTGCAATCCCCTGGCAATTGCTTCTTCCTCAGCCTTCGTAGGCTCAATTTTAGAAGTATCTACATGGTCATTTTCAGAGTCCAATTCTAAATCGCCATGAGCATTCTACAAGACAAATAAATACACACCATAAAATGAAGCAACACAACCAAACCTCAAAATAGAAGAGAACAAATTTACTTTTAAATTTTGAAAGAAGAAATTAAAATCACTCCATTGTTACCGCTGCCTCTCCTTCATTTGTTGTTTTTTCTTTGGCGTCTAACTTTTGATTATGAGAATTGGCTGGGTCATCATCAGCTGCAGTTTTCACCTCTTCAGCAACTTCTAATGCAGCCTTTTTCACGGAAGCAATCAACTCAGGCAAGAAGCTGAATTGATTAACTACATGCTTAGTATCTTCTGGAACAGAATGGTCCTTATCAGCCAGTTTCTCAACATGCCTGCAGTCTCCTTCAGGTTTTGACTTTGAATTATTAGAATCAACAGAAGCAGCAGCTTGAAATGCATTCTCAGCAACTTTATTTTGCTCTGAATAAGATATAGTCTGCATATCAGGGCTTTCAACCTTGTCCTCAATTTTTACCACTATTCCTTCTCCAAGCAAACTATTTGCTTCTGCCAAATGGGTATCATTTCTTAAAGCCTCCTGATTATGAACGATATTAAAAGATGATTTTGGAAGCTGCAAAGGTTCCGGGCAGGTACCAGTACTCATGTCCTGTGAAGAGTGAATGGCATCTACAGTAATTGGGTGCTGATTTTCTGGACCAAGGGGTGTTGGATTCAAATTCAGAGCATGTGCATGCGAATATTCTGGGATGGATGTACCATCATGTCCTGTCAAATTCTGTGAGGAATCAACCCATTGATTTTGACTATCTGGTCCAACATAAAACCCTGGAGTGCCTTCTCCCCTGATTAATGCCGCATTTATCATACCATTCACCTGCGGAGGTGAGGTAGTTGCCTCATAAGATGGTCCCATATGAACCGGCATTGGAGTATTTCTCCAGAAACCAGGTGGATGTCCACCAGGCACAGCATAATTACCATCTACTCCATAAGAAGAAGGTGGATTTCCATACCGCACATTGCATTCTTCTGGAGGAGGAATTTGTACGTGTGGTAATGCAGTCATGGTTTGGTCAGGGAAAAGTTCGGGCCCCAATTCAGGTCCAACCGGCTGATGAAGATAATTGGATGACAGGGTATGTCCATCAGTCACACTACCATGCCCAAGAGAGAAATTTACAACTGGAACATCACTCACTCTTCCAGATACAGAGACATGTCCTCTTGATTCCTCAACCCGAGCAGTTGTTGGATGCTGCAAACCCCACCCTCTCTCATGATTCTGAGTATCATTATAAACAGGCCTATGATCATTATTAGGTTCTTTGGGATACATTGCGGGATGTAACTTTGCATCAACTATGGGGAAAGCATCCCTATTTGGCAGGGGGCATTCTCCGCATGGATTAGCAACCGGTGGAAGTCCATTACTTACGTTAGAATGCTCCAGATGTGGTTGACCTCTATGAAAACCCATGCGACACTGCTCACATATGCTGTTCCCATCAACAACATGGGAACCATGAACAATATTGCCCGGAAAACCTGCCTTTTCACAATGTGCTGCTCCAGTCGGCACCCACAAAACATTATCAGCATACTGCGGTTGATTATCATACACAGGATGGTGATTTACATGATGTCGAGCATACTCTTCCGGCCCTCTATCAATGCACTTGTCTGGTAACTCCGGAAATGGCATTCGGTATCTACTAGACGGCGAAGATGGAAATTCAACCAATGATCTGGAGTCGTGGAGACCATGGTGCCTAGGAGAGTAATAAGCAGGATTCCAAGGAGAATCCATTTCAGTATACCTTGGGCCCATGGTTTGCGGGTGCTGGATCGAGAGATGATGCATATTATACGGTGACATAGATAGTTCCCCACTTCTGTGACTATGAATCCCACTTTCCACACTCATTGGATTAAAAAATTGATCAGCAGCCACATGGATATCCTCAACAGGGCTAATCATAGGAAACTCTCCTTGTTGCAACCTCCTAAAGTCAGCAACATCATTTAAACTATTCAATGCATCAACATACCTCCTCTCAGAATCATCCCCATCAATGAAATGTGAGGAACCATCCTGCTCGGATTGTGAAAACAAAAATATCCTGAGCCTGGTGAATCCATCCCCTGAGCCCAACTTGTCATACTCCTCCATCATGTTAACCACATCATCATCATTGACAACAGAAACAAGAGCATCAAGATCCTCGTCAGGCTGCTGGTACTTCAATACAGCAGCCCCATCATACAACTCTCTCATCTTCCCCATCAACTCCTCATAGCTAATCTCTCGATAAACACTCACAATTCGTGTCTCGCCACCGACATACCGCAGCTTCCCATCTTGGGGACGGGGCATTATGCCACCCAGAAAGCTGCACAAGAACTTAACACGCCGGCTATCTTCGCCGGCAGCTGGCGATCGATTTGGACTATCCATGACGAAGAATTCTCGACTATGATCAATTTCACTCTCACACTCGTTCAAGCATTGAAACCCTTTATTACACATGAGCACCACTCACATCACCACAACTCACGACACATATTACAACTCCAAACTTTCACAACAGCAAACAGGGTAGCCCCACCCAATAGGTGAGTCAATGATTTGGAATTAAGTTGAAGATTAGGATAAATAAATAAATGATAAATAATAAATAACAGAAGGTCGATCACATTTATAGAAACAGAGCCTCGAGGCGATGACAGAAATAGAACTAAAAGAATCTAAGCGAAAACAAAAATCCAAGGCCGCGACTTGTGCAGATCCGAATTCACAGAGAGAACCATCAGCGATACCTGAGACGGCGAATAAGGCAATCAACAGGTAGCAAAATTGGACATTTGGGAGTGAAAGCGTGACCCAGTGGAAAATAATTGATGGGTTTGAACAGAGGTGATGGCTCTCTCAGACACTATATTTTGCGGTTTTTGAAGTTTGGCGATTGCGAAAGAGGGGGTTAGGTTAAGGGTAGAATTGAGAAGATAACGACAGAGATTGGGAAGAAAGGAAGGTGGAATTGGAAGGGTGGAAGAAGGAGAAGAAGAAGAAGAAGAAGGAGAAGGTGGTGATGAGAAGGAACGCCATGGGCACATGGAAGGAAGAGAGTGGGGGCAGAGGTTGAAGGTTGCAATTGCAGATGCGATGGATGATTGCCATGTAGAGTCCCACGTGGCACTCTCTCTTAACGGTATTTCTTGGCATATTATTTATCTCCCTCGCATATGCCATTTCTTTCTACGCTCTCTTCTGCATGTGACCACCACACACCTTCAATTTTTTCCTATTTTTCATTTATTTTATATTCTCCTTCGTCTATTCACTCAATTTCCTTACACCACCCACAAATTATGTTAAGTATACATTTTCATGATTTTTTTATGATATTTTTCTCTAATTAATGTTTATAAGTCGTGGATGTGATCAATTTGGTTTTGTTTTTGTGGAGAGAAAAAATATTTGAATTTAAAGAAAAAACATTTTAATGAATGGATTCTTTATTTTATATATATATATATATAAATAAATAGAAGAAGTCAAACAAAAGAAATTATTTAATGTATAGCTCTCAAAAAGACAACAAATAGAAATCGAAATAAGATTGATTTTCTATTTGTTTTGGAGGTCATGCTATTGGTTTTCAATCCAACTTTATGAGCAAGTATCGGTATTCTGATTTGAACAAATTCATCATTTTTTCTCATTTTCTATCTTTTGAGCTCATAACTTAGAGACCAAATTGATTTCTTCTAAGAAAATACCAGCAGAAGTAGATTCAACTGACTCTTAAGTCTCTTGTAAATCACCTGAAAAAGATTCAAAACAATTTTTCTGTGACACCAACATTCCATAGGAAGTCTGTGGATCCTGACCCAACATTGAGTTTTGGTGAGCTTCATGGAGGATGACGCAAAGTCTTTAGTTAAAACAAAGACTTTTAAGATACCCAGTGATTCCAATATCCCACTGGTAGGACTTTTCTCATGTCTTTAAGGGAAGAAAAAGAAAATTCATAAAACTTTTTTTCAAATGAATAATTTTCCAAGATCCCAGAGATTTCCATGCAAGATTCATCTTTTTGCACACGTCCACATGAGTAATAGGTTTGTCACATTTGGATATTACTATTCTTCAATAAAGTTTTACAATCTTCAAGACCTTTGAGATACACATTTTCATTAATATAAACTGATCTTAAATCTCTCCTTGATGCAAGGAGAAGACAATTGCGAAAGAGGTATATCACATGCATTATTTAAGACTTGTGCAAAAGTCTTGTTTTGTGTTTAAGTCGCATAAGATGGCTTGACTTGTGAGGAGTAACCTTGATTCTTGAGACACTTCTAAATATATGAAAATCACAAAAATTCGGATCCATCTCACAACACTAAAAAAAATCTCCTTAAAAGGGAAACCCCAACAAATATACTTGTAAATAGTTTTGAGTCTTTAAATTAGAATAGCAATTCAGTTATATATGTTAGGAGGCGGTAAATGTCTCATATCAATGAAACATTATAAAATACATGAATCACTTTGTTGTAGATTGATTAAATTTAAAAAAAATATGATTTCCTCAAGTCAAATAAAGATTATATTTCATGGATCTTTTTGAGTTAAACCTAATTATCTAAAAAAGTAATCAAAGTAATATGTCTATACATGATGAATAGGACAAACAGTAAAGAGGTTTGCCTACAGTTCAAAGTTCATTCTGGTCCAGATTATTTCACTTCCTTATTTTTGTTTGCATCTTTTTTCTTTCGAGATGAGGAGTGTTCTTGGGTATTAGGTTCTTTTAGTTTCCCTTCCTACTTCTTGTTCTTAGGATGACGTGATGATGTTAAGACCACTTTTACACTGTGTTTGGATTGGGGTAACATTGTAGTTAAGGATGGATGAGAGAATGTAACCTCCATTTGGATCAGGGCAAAGATGAGGGTGAGGGAGCAGGGGAGAGAAAGTTCAGTGAGTAAGTGTTCTTTTGAGGGTTGAAGAGAAAAAAGAGATGAGTGAAAAGAAAGTCACGTAAGATATGTGTTTTTAGTTAGGTGCATTTTTTCATGAATTGATCACACTCATTCACACTCAAGTTAAACATTTTCAAGATTTTTCACAGTGTCTAATTGATTATGCATGAAAAAACACATAGGACTTGATCGATTATGTCCTAAAAAACAGTTGATAATCGATTAAGTATACGACATAATCGATAAACCTATATTTTCAGGAGGATAATTGATTAAGTGTGTGTGTTAAAACGAACATAATCGATTATGCTATTCAAATATTCAACATAATCGATTAAGTTCCTTTTTTTAAGGGAATGCATAATCGATTAGACTCCTAAAAATAGTGGATAATCGATTATGTTGTTTTTTAAGACAAAGCATAATCGGTTGTGTTCATCTTTTTTTCCAGGTTTTCTAATTTTTTGTTTTTTATAATTTTTTCTTTGATTTTTTAGGTATTTTTGTGTTTTTTTTTGTTTTTGTTCTAATTTAATATTCTGTTTGTATTTATTTTTACTAATACTATTTTTTTCTTATTAATAAGAATAAATAAAATATATTATTTGAAATTATAAATCCTTATTTTAGTAATTTTATTTATATTATATTATTCAGAATTCAATTATATATTATAATAATATAGATTTTGATTTATTAATGAGAATAGAAAACCAATTTAAATATTTAAATTCAAAAAATATAAATAATAAGATTCAATTATATATTATAATGATACAGATTTTGATTTATTAATGAGAATACAAAATTCATTTAAATATTTAAATTCTAAAAATATAAATAATAAAATTCAATTGACATATTATAATAATCCAGATTTTAATTTATTAATGAGAATACAAAATTCATTTAAATATTAAAAATTTAAAAATATAAATAATATAATTAAATTGATATATTATAATAATTCACATTTTGATTTATTAATGAGAATTTGAATATTTATATTCTATAAATAGAAATAATAATATAATTATTATTTTTTTGTTTTATTAATGAGTGTCTATTTTAGTATGAGAATTTAGAATAATAATTATGTTTTTTTATACTACACTATTGAATTAAGATACTGATTCAAATTAAAAATATTTATGTACTTTTATCAATGAGAATCTATTTTAATTTAAAAGTTATAAATATTTGTTGTAATAAACAATTCATTTTTTTACTGGAATATAAATTAATAAAATAAATAATAATATAATTATATTTAAATATTTAATTTTATTTATTTATTTAAATATTATTTTATTTTATTTTTTATTTATAATTTTAATTTTATATTATTTTAATTAACTAAAATGTGTATAAAATTAATTAATATTTTATTTTTCTATATACAAAAATAAATTTGTAATCTTACAATTTATACCATTAAAAATAATTTAAAATATTTTTTACAACATCGCATCAACATCGCATCATTCATGTATTTCAATAAATTTTTTTCAATAAATTTTTTTGGACATTCAGTTTATCTTACTTCAATCTAAACACATCCAACTTTCTTTCTAGTTTCTTCTTAAATCCTAAGACTTCAATTCCTTAAGATCCTCAATTTTCTTCTCCCCAATCCAAACAAAACATTAACATTTATGAATTGGCATGAATAAAGCCTCTTTGTTATCCTCACCTTCACGTTGGATGCTTTTTTACCTTCTTCCTGCTTTTGTCCACCAAGGTGCACTTCTTTTGGGATTCCCGGCAAGATAGAATCTCTACAGTACAAGTGAAACATTGGGGAAGTTATAGGTCCAGTAAGGAGTTCCAGATGGAACTGCAAATATGTCACTCTTCCTTGGGTAACAAAGAAGCATAACAAATTTAATTTTCGTAAGAATAATACATTTCTCCAAAAATACTTTTCTCTAGAAGAGTATTAATTCGTTCTATGATTATCTCTAAGATGATTTTTTTATGAGAATGCAACAAAAATTAAAAAAAACACTTACTAACAATTTAGCCATTTCACACTTTTTGGAAGGTTTAGAACGAGATCTTCAGAGTGTAAAAAGAAAAGGCCTAAAATTAGTTTCCCCACATTTCCATTGTGTATCTGTTGCACATTGAAAATTAGATCATGACAAAACATGTCTAAGTTATGAAGCCATGAGGAGGGTTCCAAGAATTCTAAAAAATCTGAAGTCATAGGGTACACTACATCCGAAAGTAATGTTAGTAAAGTGTCAAACTGACTACATTTTACAGTATCCTACCAGCTAAAAGTGGGTCTGTACATAAAATTTCTGTTAGAATTTTAACGTCAATATTGGTGACTATTTTTCGTTGTATTTCTGAAATTTTCACTGTCTAACCTATCACAAAAAAACAAAACCATGAAAATATTCGTCTAACTGGTAATATTCTGGCCATTATTTCTTTCTCTATCCTAAATATTCATTCTTGAGGCATGAATATGAAATCTTCGCAAGGAGCACCTCAAATGGCGGTTTGAATCAAATATTCTGCAAAGCTATGATAAGGCTTGGGCAATCATGGAACGATAAGAGAGCTGCTGTTCATAAAGGCCACGGAAGATCTTGTATTTGACATCATGGTACTTTTTGACCGTTGGATTCTTAGATGGATGAATGACCTGCAAAAATTCATGAAATCTGTTAGCCGTTCAGGAAAAAAAACTAGGAGCATTGGTTTTATTTCGTTTACAAAAACATCTATAGACAACAAGGCATGCGAGTAGAAAATCTGGTCATCCACCATAGGCCATTGAAATTTAATATCTGGACTCATCCATTGATCTCTGTACTTCTGTAACAAATCATAGGTATCTGTTCTTTTCTAACTACAGACTAGGAAGCATAACATCCAAACTATTTAGTAAATATTCTGCACATACAAAATGTAAATTCAGTAATAGTTTCACAAGGAACTAATCTATTGTATATGCAGAGTCTGCCGTAAACTATTAAATATTTTTTTATACCATGGAGATATATATTATAAATTTGAACTAATACTACGTTATTTATTCTAATTTAACAACAAATTTCAGTTCCTAATACTTCCAACTTTAGCATCAAATTCCTCAAATGTTGATGACACCATTCAGAACTATATGAAAAGTACTACCACTACACCTAATTTAATGCAATTGACCTTGATTTCTAATCTGAAATTAAAAAAAAAAATTAATTGTACATTTTTATTTTTCAGTATTTAAACACTGAAAAATCCACACCTCGCCAGGTGCATTCAGGGCTTTCATGGCCTCGCCAAGATTATGATATTTCCTTGTAGCAACAGCACCCAGAATAGCCGCACCTAAGAGCACAGATTCACTTTCCCTTGGAAGAATTATGGGGCAGCCTGGGAAAATTATAAACAAGATCCATTAAAACTAACATACCAATGTCTATAAAAATGATTCATTATCCTTAAGAAAACAAAACATGAAATAAAGCTTCAACTACCATTTATGTCATTCCTTATCATTTATAGGAGCATTCGATCCCAAAACTATTGTCACTGACAAAGTTTGTGATACTGGCATGGGTGTTCAAAATTCTGAATTGGGTACACCAACCAAAGTTTAGATTGGTTCATATTCATCTTAACTACAGGATTTGGTTTAAAAAAAATAATGTTCAGTTCAGTCCAATTTAAACCCACCATGTAGACATATATAGGACATAAAATCGTGTTCAAATACTTAGATTCTACATATATCACACATAAGATTGAAGCTATAGATTCATTATCACTTTTTCCTATTGTGAATTTATTGCATTTCTTTTTGTTATTTTACTGTAGTTATATTACAAAACCAGAACAACCCCAGATAATAATAACTAAGGAGGAAGGAATGGAATAGTAAACAAAACAGTGAAGTATTATTTACTTCGAGGGGGAAATTGTGTAAGGAAGAAACTCTGCTACTGCCAGAGCTAAGCTCTACAAAGAATCTACATTATTTACAAATGTCATAATTCCCCAAATGAAGACACCCCTTCTCACCCACGTACCCCCCTATTTGTTATCAGCCTCCCTTCACTTTTGGTTTTTTTTCTTTCCCTCCCTGCCAGCTTAGTAATTTCTTCCACTCTCTCTCTATTCCTCCTAGTACAACTTTCCAAACTTAGGGCCCATGAGACAACTGATGGTTTGGACCCCATGAATTGTATAGGTCCTAAACAAGTTAGCACTGGATAAGATAAAATTTGAAATATCACAGCTATTACAATTGTTAGTTTTAGCTATTAGTTTCTATTCACTTGAAACACCAACACCACAGAAACAAACCAAACACTGAACTATGGATTGGTTTGTAAAATACATGGAAGAGTAAAGAATGTTCTTTTTTTCCGGGTTGCCATTAAACCAAACCTTGAACTAGCATAACTTTGTTAACAACTTAAATTGGAGTGCACTTTGTGTCCCTTTTTACATAGAATAAGATCCATAGTATGAAACACAAGAATAAGAGTATCTGAGCTTGAGCAAATATGCTCTTCGCCCCACTCCTCAACACATACCAATAATATCAGCATGTTCCTGAATGAAGATAGAATTCTTTGAAAGGCCACCACACGCAAGTAGTGTGCTGATCTGCAGGCAAAGGCAGAGCAATTATGGTAATAATATTCATCAACTCTGCATCAACAGACAGGAGTAATGACTTTGAAGCATAACAGGGATATACAACAATTATGCAAATAATTTGTAGCTACTGGTAAGGATATTACTAAAATGATGTTAATAACCAAATAATAAAATATGATCCTTACATGTCCGACAGTAGATCAATTGTCTCACGGACCAAAGGTTTGGATGGAAGGTATACACAGGGCTAAAGAAAGTGGTTAAGGTGGCAGGCCAAGTGGAAGTCCATAGTAGCATCCACCGTGCATAGTAAACTGAGAATGATAATTTAGGAGAGGTTGGCTAGAGGAGAGAGTGCGTATGATAGTACATCAGTAAGCTTATGATAGAGATGTGTTTTCTTAGGAAGCTTTTCCCTGGGAAAATGTTAACAGTAGCTATTCTACCTTTCTGTTCTTTTTCCTCCACAGGTAATCTCATTATGCTTTGAGGCACATATAAAATACAACAGAATATATTTTGGTTTTATTATAATTTTGGGTTCCCATTAAATGGCATATACAAAATTGAGCACCATAGAATAACTTCCTTGCCTCCACTATAATCTGAGCATTAAGCTAGGATTTCTCTCCCATAGCAGAATGGGTTTTCTAAGTGTAAATTATAATCAATTTTCAGGCTCATGCTTAAAAGCTTAAGAATTTCAATCAAGTAGTTTTTTAAACCAAAGGTATCGATACTATTAAACCTTAAGCCCCCAGTAAAGTAGAATATGATTTTATTTTTCTCTAAACTTGTCGATACAACCAGTGAGCAACATACTTGTGGCAAATCATGATGTGGTTAAATATTTTCAATTCAACCACAGAAATGGGTGTGGTAAATTCCTTTCCCAAGTTTTGCATTAGACATATTATGACTTGATTACCTAATATATGACCACTCCTACAAAAAAAACTAATTACTGTAGTTTATAATTATGCATAGAGTATTTCCTTATTCATCATGTACATGTAATTAGGATTGCTTCTAATTTCCCTCTCACTGTTACTTCGTATAGATTTGTAGCCTAAAATAATCAGGTTAGCGTTTATTCCATGTCAAAATGTGTTGTACTTGTACCTTCTGCGGTAAATTACAATATACTTTTTTTCAGTTCCTTTTGAACTCTAACCCCCAATAAATAATAATCACCGCCTCCATATCATTGATAGTTATGGAACACTGGTATTGGATTTAGTTATGCACCTATGGACAGTGTTCAAGACCTACCATTTGCTCTACACTTAAAAATTACAGAAAAGAACAACCATCAGTTTTAAAAAATACAGTGGAAACAAAAAATAGTCATCTATTGCTTGTTAACTTCACCATAAGTTTTTTTTTTCTTTTTGTGGGCTCTAATATGCACATGCTCACCTTAAAGGATGCCTGATGCTAGCAAAACAACATTATAGCAAGGTGTATTTTCGTGGATATGAGCATGTGATAAGAATCCTCAGAGAACCATAATACAAAAACTAGTTGTTTTAGTTGAGTTCAAGGCCTTGTAAACCTTATAAACCCACACTAGAATTCCATGCTTAAAATGTGAAACCCAAGTGGCACACCCTACAATTTGATTCTAACAGTGTAAACATGAAATGGATATGGATGTTAAAAACAGACCAACCCAAAGAACAAGCGATAACCTCAAACATGTAATAGCATTGTAATCCTTACTTTGTGACCATTAGCATTGCAATGCTCTACAATGTGACGTGTGCCATATGCAATGCCCTGCACAGCTGCCAGGTAAAGAAGAGCCAACTGTTTCTCACTTGTGTCAAGTGTCAAACCATAGATGACACCTTTTGCTTTTGGATCTGCAAGGGGAGACCTGGTCCATAATATACATATATATATCAGCCTACTATTTGGAAGCCACTATGGCATGACAGGTTTGTCACCAAATACCTATTCCCATGAAAGTCAGGAAGAACATGTACATCTTCAGTCAAGGCAGCAACAAAGGGTAGGTTCTGCTCAACTATCACTGTTTCCAACATCTTGTTCAGAAGCTCAAACACTGAAATATCTGGAATATTAAAGCATGAAGAATTAGTATTAAGACATCTCCCAAAATCAGACTTGTTAATATAAATATTTAGTATGTTCCAAATTAAGAAAAAAACTTACTTTGGGAAGCAGCTCGATTTGCAAGGAGTGTAGAAGCAGCATGATTTTCGATTATATGATCCAATAATGCACCAGTAGCACTCTGCCCACCTTCGGTTAGCCAATATTCTGGTACCATTGCTGAAAGTTCGGATAAAGAAAAAAAGCACCACAAGATAGAAGTGGCAAGAGAAACAATGGTGAGTGCTTTAATAAAATGGAATAGGGTAAAAATTAAACTGGATATCCTTCAGGTGATTCTGTCAAATGTAAACTCTAACTTAATGCTTACTTTTTATCTCAATATCAATGTTCCACAAAAAGGAACTAGTCACAAGTAGCCAGACAATATATTTACAAAGACACGTATATAGTTTTAACATGAATACAGTAACAAAAATATAAAATATCGATAAAAAGAGACAAGCATTCAGCCCAAATGAATAAATTCCATATCCATGTTCCAACCAGAGCGAATTTTATCCAGGATATTTCAACCACAACCAAGAAATTTACAACTATTATAAAGAAAAGGAAATTTTCATTTCTCACTTGAAACTACTCTCAACCATCTTACAATTAAAAATGTTTAAACTGTACGAATTGCCACTGCAGATACCCCAATAGATAATCAACAAACCATGATTGTTTCAAATGTGTCTAATCCAAAAGAAAAAGGTACAATGTCATCCAGAATTGAGATTTAATTCATAAACTAGAGAAAATAGTGCAGTGTACCTGACCAAAATGGACCCCAAACCCCTGGAATAAACAATTTGCTCTGGGATACAGCCATATGGCATGTAGAAGTTCCACAAACTAACACCATACGATTGCAAATAGCTTCCTTGTCATGTTCTAAGGATACAGAAATTATTTTAGTTAAGAAACACAACACAACTACTTTATCCAAATCTTAAATTACAAGTGTAAAGTATAGGATAACAACCTTCAGCTTCTGATGGTGGCACACTTTCAATTACCCCCACACCACCAGCATGAGCATCTATGAGTGATGTCCCAACAGGAATCCCCGGTACCAGACCCAGTTCCTGAAATTTTCAACCCATCAAAAGTATTTAAAAAAACAGCCAAGCCAAAGAAGTTTGTTACATCAACCTGAACCAATCCCTATAGATGGAGGAAGGTAGTGTTCACTCTTCCAACTAAGCAATGTATGTTAGCTTTGTCAGTGAACCTCAAGGAAGCACCAGTTCAACTTCAAATTAATAAACAATATTCAATACATAAGTTCTTGCCTTTGCTGCTGCAGGAGTAAGACCAGAACCCAGAGGATGGCCAGGGAAAGCAACACTTCGTCCTGTCATTATGATTCATTACCAAGTTAAGCAGTGAGAAGACAGAAGCAGCAAAGAATGGCACAAACATAGATGATTAATCATAAGCTTACTGACACCAGTTTTCATTCGATCAACTGATCAAGCATGAACATGAGGACTCTTTAATAAATGAGAAATTAATAACATTCAAGTTTAATCATAAATAGTCATGTTGATTTGATACAACATTGTTTCTTCATACATATTGAACTACCAAAGGGAGAAAAGAATTGAGCTCAATATAAAGCTATGGTGGACTGACACAGTTTGCAGTTGCACAAAATGACAAGATTATTTCCTGAAATTTAAAAATTGCTAGACATGTACCAAATATTTGATATAAGTATAACCCTGGTCTAAGAAGTTATTAATTGTACGAAAACTTCATATTTAAAGTTTAGACAGAAAAATTCATTTACAGATAGGGAATACAAAATTATGTAGAACTTACTCCAAATGGTGAGAATCCATTACTCAAGAAAAAAGTTTAATTTAACTCAATCTGTTTAATAATATTTTCTGGATATATAATTTATCAGTCCATCTATTGAATTTAAATTTCTTATTAAGTATATCAAAAGTCTGTAAATTTTTAAACAAATTAAAAATTAGTTAACAATTCATAAATTAACTTTATTCCAATGTATTGTGTACATTGGAAGAAGTAAACATTGACTATAAAATTATATACTGATTAATTTTATCTATAAATTAGCATGGATGATCATTAGATAGTATTAAATTATTTAATGGCTATATTTGTTAAACTCGTGTTATATAAAATGTTATTGAGCGAAATGTCCAAGACTTACACCTATAGTAAATGAGCTTCTTCCTTCCTCTAAAATTTCATATGCTTTTAAACTTTTTGAGATAGTGAGTTGTTTCTGTTTATATACTATCAAAGCCTCTATGAACAAACGAAAGTGTTGAGCCATTCATCAGTGTGTGTGTGTCCATTCAAAACCAAAAACAACATGGGGAGGGTAGATGTGTAATATAAAAACATTTTACGAACTTTGGTCAAGCAACTTAATCTTTTGAGAGTTGATTCTTAACAAGGCCAATGTTAATAAAATGAATACCTATCTTAGCATGATGTCCTTCAATAAGATCACCCAAACCAATTTCCTCCCAAAAGTCATCATCCCATCCACAAGCTTCCATATCTCGAGAGTTTTTATCATTGACATGATGCATGTGTGCATGACCCAGATAAGTCCATTTACAAACAGTGGTGCATAGACTGCGAGTATCATCCCCGGTCGCCCTAAAGATTTCTAAAAATTAATCCAAATGAAGAGCCACTAGACTAGAACACAAATTGATCTTGAACATAGAGAAGACTTTAACTACATAGATTACCTGTATGACAACCAATCACTCAAGTCCATCCACCTGAAAACCATTGACCAAGATTCTTGCAAATTTTCTTTAACCCATAGAAGCTGAAAAGTTAGATTGTATTAAATAAAATTTGTTAGAAACTTATATTTCTAACTGTTGGCCTTCCATTAATTTATTAAAACATTGGTTGAGTGATGTTTTGATCTGTCTTGCAATATCCATAATGTGATCAATGAATATTAGACATCACATGGTGAGTGTAGTCGAATGGTGTAGTCTATAATTGAATGGAAATCGTGTGGGTCGAAACATCTTCAACTCTTAATGAAAAAGGTGTTATTTAAATGGACATGGCTCTGAATGAAAAGTCATAAACGAACCAGTGGAGCCATTTAAGAAAAGGAAGGTCCAATCTCTACTTTCTCTATATATACATGTCTTTGGAACATATGGTAGAGACTTCTGATCTACATACACTTACCAATGAAGTTTTAAAAAGGGGAGGAAATATCATATCTTACGAATCCAGGAAATCTAAGACAATCCAGTGAACTCATGTTGATGAAACAATGGCCTCAGGAGATAAATACCATAGACCTTTCATAATATAGTTGGTATTTCAAATTCATGTAACTATGATCCAATTAACAACTTATGATTGTGAAAATATAACAAAGATTTAATAAAGTCATAATTGAATCAATAAAACTAGTGAAACATACTAAAGAATATAAATTATAAAAGAAATAATGTATTATATGAACAAGCTGGATTGTGCACAACTAAACAGTTTAGTAGTTTCAACTTTCAAAAGGTAAATTCTATCCAATATAATTTTTTTCCTGACAAGTTTATTTAAACATTAAACTCCAAAAAGTTCAAACAAAAAATCAACTATACAAGTTTATCTAATGGAATTAACAAAACAAAAAGTTTGAAGAGCAAAAAATTTTTTGTTTAAGATAATCCGGTAAATTGTGTCTGGCAGGTCACCCACTCAAATTAATTATGATGTTCCTAACTTCACCCAGTATGGAATACAAGGTCCTATCCCAGTTCCAGATGTGCCATTTAACACTTTCAGAAATCATTGCAAACAACAGATATGCATTCATTCCAATAGTCTGCAGTTAATTTTTTTACAGCGAAACACCATGTAAGCCAGAGATTGATTACAATAAAACTTATTAGACAGTATATTGTGTACAGTGACCAGAAGTGAAATGATGGAACTGGTTCAGATAGTACCTTTGGAGGCTCCATTTCTGGTGAAACAGCTCCTCCACAATACTCCAATACAGGTGATTTAGAGGAATTGATCCTTTCAGCTTGTTCTACGGCTCGATGATCCATCCATACAATAACATTTCTTCTTGAATCACCACTCAAAGAAACCGAAACGGGTGAGCTGTCAGAATCCACTGCAACTGTTGTAATACATGAACAATGTTACATTCAAATAAAACTAAATAGTCCATGCTGTAAAAGGGAGAGGGAGCAACAATTTCAAAACTATATCATACCAAGAGAACAAGTAGCTGCAAATCCCAGACCCTGTACTTCTGTTGGTGCAACTTTAGCTTTAGAGCAAGCTGCTTTTACAGCTGCACAAACTGCAAGCCATATATCTGTAGAGGATTGCTGTTTAGAACAAAAAGATGAATCTACATTATAAAATATATATACATGTGTGTGTATGTATATTAAATCATTGAAAGTAGAAACCGCCAATACATATCCAACTCAACAAGAACTAAATGTAAACTTATGAATCATTCCTTCCCCATTTTCAAACTCAACATAAAATATATACCAATAGAAATGAAATGAAAGATGAATACGATTGATTTCAACTTAGAGAGACAAGGTTCGAACGTGAAACTCTAGTGATCCAGAAACTTTAGTATAATATATGGCCTCTAGAGTACTGAACACCAGACACACAAATTTGGGACTGTTAATACACTTCCTTGCAAATGACCAATAAGTAACAGTAAACAAATCCTGAGCACTTTCCCTTAGATTTTCAGAACCAACTAAACGAGGTAGGGAAGAGAATTCCTGTCCTATATTTATGAAGCGAATATGTAATGTTATTTCTTTCAAAGGCTGTAATTGATTACTGTTAAATATGTGATTTGAAAGAACAAAATTTATTCAAGACTGATTGTCACTTTGACAGATTGAAGGTCATCTCTGGAAAATATCTACTAGGTTTATCATTATTCACTGTCAGCTTCAACAACTAACTAGCTAATACATTTACTAAGTCTCTCAAGGGATCTTGTGTTGATGACATCTGTAACAAGTTTGTCTCATATGATACATATACTCCAACTTGAGGGGAGTGTTAGAGATATGATTTCATTACATTAAATAGGGACATATGATATGATTTAATAGGGAAATATCTTACCAAATATTTCTCATTATTAGATATTGATTTTGTTCCTTACTATTGTATATCTTTTTCATTATAAATAAGAATACTCATGGGTGTGCCCAACACATGGAATTCATTATATTCTTTTTTGGTTTCTCTCTTCTCGACATGGTAACATAGTGGTACTATCTTCTGTGACTTGTTTTGTCACTAGTCCTTTTAACAATTACTATTACACCAGCTTAACCCTCCAGGTAATCATTTGGATAAACTGAAAGTCATTTTCCCAAACAAAACTACCTCAACACAGGCACCATCTTTCCATATCTGAATTGGGCTGCTTGACAAACCAAGAAGCTTTCCTTTCTCGTCAAACAGACCTGTATTAGCAGCATAGCATCATCAGTAAAAGGACCGATCATTTATACTATCTTGCCATATCTAATGACTAAATAGCTTATTAGCATACACGTATACTGCTTGCAGCACAAAACTACCTAAGCATGGCTGATTTAACAAAAACTACCACTTTTATTCAAAATGAGGAAGGTCAACATGTAAAAATGGTCACTAATTGTATGAAAAGTTGAAAACAACGGGAAAATAAAAAGGTAGAAGTGATATAACTTTCAAAAAATACAACAACAGCTAAAGCCTTACCTAAAGGGTGAGGTCATCCACATGAATATAACCTCCAAAAATAAATAATTAAAGATTTTTAATTTGCATGAAATCCTGGGTTTCAACCTCGTTAGAGCTGTTGTACACCAATAAAATGAGGATTAAGTTATTTAATATCAAAAGTTCTGAATGACCATTTGAAGTGATAGAACTAGTCTACTTCTAGAGATCTCTACAAACTCTCTCATAACACTTTTAAGAGAGAAAAATAGAAAGAAAAAATTATGAGTTTCTCTATAACCTAAAATTAAATTATGTACTAACTAAAAATTAAAATTTATATTAGTTATAAAAGAGTTTATACATACAAACTAAGTTTAAAGTAATGAAGAAGCTAATTTCAATTTTTCTACTTTTTTTTTTTGCGGTCATGTTCTTACTTTTCTCCTAAAAGTTAATTATAACAACTTGGACAAATTTCAACAAAGTGAACGTGTTAAAGAAAAGGACAATAAAAGTACAGGGTTTAAGTGTTCATTGCTCCCAATGCTAATTTCATCTCAGTTGCTACCGGCCACTGTTTAGCAACTGAACACATAAAAACTTGACGTTGAAAAATGAACATCGTCAAACATCCAATGCGTCAAAACATTATAATTCACAATTCATTTCAACAGAAAATTCCAAGATAAAATTCGCGATGTGTTTGGTGGAAGCGAACCTGCACGAGCGCTTCCGGTCCCAACGTCGACGCCGAGGAATACCGAACGAGAAGGTTCGTCGGGAGAGGAAGAAGCGGCCATTTCTAAGGGAAGAGAGTGTGTATCGGACGAAACCCTTCTTGTGCCGGAAATTATTGCTAGCTTTATCTTTGTCTCTATTTATCTTTGCTCTGATTTGCCTTCTTTCCCTATCAGATATCTCGAATATCGATTGTCAGCATTCACGATCATCACTGCTTTTATTACCTGTAATCTCCTCTGTGCTATGGTCCCAGATTTGACAGCGGTAAGAAACACGTAGCTGGATATACAAAGTCTAAAGTACCCTTTTCATTCTTTTTTTTTTCTCTTAGAAACTTTTGTTTTGATTCTTTTTTTTTTTGTTTTTAGAACTTTGTCCTAATATTTTAATTTAAAAATCAATTTAATTTATTTAACGTTTCATATTTTAAAATAATGTAATATATTGATTTTAAATTTATAACTAAGTTTTATAATCATCGATCTAATGGTTTTAATTTATAAAAAATCTTCTATATGAATAATTCTTGTAAAACTGGTATGTGTGACTGGAACATCTATCTATTTGTGGGATTAACAACTGTGATTATTCCGGTAAGAGACTTTAAATTTAATTATTATTTTTTAAATTATTTCAATTGTATTATCACATAAAATCAAGTTTTCATATAACAGGACATTGATATAATTTCGACACACGAATTTAAATATTATACAATGTGTTTCAATTTATTTAAAAAAAAATATTTTTCTAGATTTCTTAAAAAAAATTGTTTCTTATTTTTATAATTATAATAAAAATTTATAAAAAATTTAAGTTTTTAAAAAATTAATAATTTTTTAAATTATATTTAAATTATTAAAAATTTAATAAATATTTTTTGAATTAGATATTTTATCTACCAATGTCAATGTATACATAACACCATTTAAGAGAAAGTCTCATTAAATAATATACGTTCACACATTTATGTTCTATATTTTGTAACAAGTAAAAATAAAAAGGATGTATTTGTTTAATTTTTCTTTCTTTGGAATCAATTATTTTCAAGATCACTCGTATTTTATTTGGTTTAACTTTTGAGTTTTCAAATTCAGAGATCCAATTCATTGAAATTCATGAAGAGGCTACGCAACAAAATATGCTGTTGTGTTACTCCGTTTTTGTTTTCAACAAAGATCTGGTACAATTCACTGTTTAGCTTCCTACCAAAAATTAAACTTAATTGAACTAAATTACAAAGTAGTTTTAAAAAAGGAAGTAAACTAGTTAATTTTATTAGGAATTTTTTAATCTAACTAAATTGTTTACCAGTTTAGTTAGTTAATTCTATATTAAAATTGAAGTGAACTATATAATTATTCAACTATATTTTTAATGAAAATTAAACGATGTTTTAATAAACATGGAAATTTAATAAATTGTTGTAGTTACTAAAATATATTTTTTAACTGAAACTAAACTTGAGATTAATACTTAAGTAAACATATTTTTTATTAAGATAGATGCTAGAAAAAAAAATTAACGAGTAAGAGAGAGTGAAGATAGAAAATTTATATTGGTAGTTTACTAGAACTAGTGAATTGAGATGAATTAAATTATATAAAAAGTTAAACTAAAGTAGAAAAATAGTTTTTCTAAACTAAACTAAAACCTGGTTCAAATATTTTTGTTAGTTTGATTAATAGTGTTATACATTTTTTAACTGACCTGTTTTGATCAAAAAAATAAAATAATTTAATTATCTAACTAGTTTTTTTATTACACAGAAGAAACAAAAAGAAATTATCTCTTTTTTTTCACTCAATTTCTTATATAATTTATTAACAATGTATAATCATTAACCTTCTTATATACAATATGTATTCTATAAACTAATATAGATTCTATAAAAAAAAAATACAATAAAAAAATATATAAACTAATATAAGTATCAAAATTTTGATATGAAATAATGAGCATTAATTAACAAATGGTAAACTTTTGTGTTTAGGAACATAGAAGGTGTTGTCATTTTTCTAAAAATGCATTGTACTTGCTAATCACAGTATGCATTATTGATATTGAAACAATTTTTAACAAACAGAGTTTATAAATTATATTTTATTTTATTGATAAAATCACAACTAAAATTCATTTAAAAGAATCGTTGATTTTAATAACCAATATGAAATAATTATGCTGTTATTTTAATAGTTCAGTTTTAAGAGACTGAACTAAAAAATAATTTGATTTAGTTCTTAATAAAAAATAATTTAGTTTTTATAATTAATTTAATTTAATTGATATTTTTTCAATTCAGTTTAGTTATTTTGAACATTTTGTCACGGAGAATATCTTGAGTGTTTTTTTATATTTCCAAAATTAAATAAAAACAATATGATTCCATGATTTAAAAAATAAAGTCATTAGTAAATTCTGTAATGGTAAAATCATGAAAATAAACTATAAAAGGATAAGTGTTTATTTCTTGATGGAAATGTTGAGAAATGTTTTAGATTGGTTTTAGAGGTTGTGGTGTGGAATTGTTTTTCCATTTTTGGTTTTTGGTTTATATTGAGTTGGAGGTAGTGTCACGAGTGTGTGTTAACTTGAGAAATTTATTTAAATAACTCAACAAGTTACACTTTTAATATAAATAATATTTAATTTCAAAAAGGAGTTTGGGGATCATATTGAATAAACATTTTTTTTTACTTTGACGAGTTTAATTTGTTGATTAAAATGTTTTGGAATATTATTTTGAAAATTTTAAAAAGAAAGGGATGATAGAAAGAATATACTTATATTATTTATAAGGCCATTTTTATAAGCGTAGTTGTACTTTAACATTTTTTTTTTGCAGATTAATCACACATAATTATTTTTTTATTATAAAATATTCTTAATTAATTGACATATTTTAATAAGAATAAAAAATATTAAATTGAAGCGTTTGTTAGGAGTAGTTAGTTTTTATGGCCTTTTTGGTGCTTTCCAACTTCTTCAAACACTGACTCATCTTCATTTCCCTCCTTTTCCTCCATCCTTCCCACTTTCCCTCCTCATACAGTCACACTCTCACCATTCACTCTCCACTCTCCCCCTTTTGCAAACGCTATGTTCCGTTTCCCCTCCCTGCTTCTCTCCCGCCGTCTCCACCGCCGCAAACTCTCCTCCACGCCCTCGCGTCCTCCCTCCCTTCCTCTCTCCCACCCAATTTACCTCATATGGGGCTCCAACACCGGCGTCGGCAAAACCCTAGTCTCCGCCGGCATCGCTGCCTCCTCCCTACTCTCCTCCGCCACCACTCCCTCCCAATTCCACTACCTCAAGCCCCTCCAAACCGGCTTCCCCGCCGACTCCGACTCCCGCTTCGTCCTCAACAAGCTCCGCCAACTCTCCCTCCTCCGCAACCCTAACGTTCATCTCTCCTCCTCGCACCGTGTCCTAAACGTCTCCCCCGCCGTGCTGGATACAAATCTGCTCCCCGGCGAGGTAGGACGTGGCCACTCGGAGCTGCATTGCAAGACTCTGTACGCGTGGGAAGAGGCCGTGTCGCCACACTTGGCCGCGGAGAGGGAGGGTTTAGCTGTACAAGACTCGGTGGTGTTGGAAACTCTGGGCGAGTGTTTCGAGGACGTAGTGGAACGCGGGGCTGGTAGGGAGAGATCGGATGTTCTGTGCGTGGTGGAGACAGCTGGTGGAGTTGCCAGTCCAGGTCCTTCTGGGACGCTTCAATGTGACTTGTATAGGTATGTGGTGCAATCTTGTTCTTGAGAAAATCCTGTGCGGATTCAGTTTTCATGGTAAATTTAATTTAGGACTAGTGTTTTAGCAGGTGGATTATTGCATATGTTAAATAAATAAATTCATAATTAATAAATATTTTGAAGAGTTTAATGGTTATACACTCATTGATTATGTACAGGGTAACTGTTAATCGAATTACTTTATTATAGTTGTTTGTGCTTAGTCGACAGTGAAAAAGAGACTTTATGCTTTTTGTGCATAGACTTCTTTTATATTTAATGTATAAATTACAGTTTTCTCTCACGCCGATGACTGAATGATTTTTTTTCGCCCCTTTAGAGAAGAACCACACTAAATAGATAGGATCCATTTCCACCAATTTCAGCAATTATAAAAAGTAGCAAATGGAAAATCGGAGTAGTTTGTCTCTCAGGTTAGAAAAAGGAAGAACCCAAGGAAGATCTCTAGACGAGCCTTTACGCCTCTACTATTCAGAGAAATGTCCTACTCTTGGCATACAATCTCTAGGATAGGTTCCTAAACGTGCTGAATGAAAAAGTTTCCCCATTCTCAAGAAATCTTTTAGGATAAACTCTGATATCATCTTAGAAAGTGAAGAGTATGCACCTACTTATATATTTTAATTTGATCGTATGTGTAGTCGATGTGAGATCTCTAACATATTTCCTCACGTCAAGGGCGAGTGTGAGAATAGAGTGAATTCGACAGCAGGTGACACTATAGACCCAACAAACCTCACTAGGATGAACTTTGATATGTTCTAATATCATTTTAGAACATAAATTTCAAGTCGGTTTTGTAAGTTCAAGTTAAACTTAAAGTTAATTTTCTAAGAAAAACTATTAAAATTCAATTTAGAAAGAAAGATAAAAGATGGAAATATTGGACTATTAAGATGATATAGTATATAATAAGCAATAGAAAAAGATAGTAGTTTGAGATGGTTGAGAGAGATTGTTTCGATTAGTTGTGAAGGTAGTGTGAAAATACTATCTCCAAGAGAAATGATAAAAACTATGGAGAAATTTGGACTCTGGAGAAAATGAGAGTATCGTCATCCAAGTTTTGTATTCTAATTTATGAGTAGACGTGTATCTAAGTGGCTCAGATTTTTTGGGTTTGATAACTACAATTTCAGCCTGAGGTTGCATTTAACCTTAATGATAACAATTCATGCACTGTTTGATCCTTGCTAGTACCCTTTATAGGAGCTTAGTCACAGGAATTCTATGGTTAACTTTTAAAGTTTAATTATTTAGGCAGATGGAAGCAAATATGTTGTATGCATCGTTGGGTTATATACATACTGTTCTTATTTATTTTTTTGGTTAAATATGTTTGTTCTCTCATTTCTTGTCAGGCCATTCCGTATTCCGGCAGTTCTTGTTGGGGATGGAAGGCTAGGAGGTATTTCTGGAACTATATCAGCTTATGAGAGCTTGACGCTGCGAGGTTATGATGTTGTTGCTGTTGCTTTTGAAGATCACGGTCTTCTAAATGAGGGTCCACTGATGTCTTATATGCGAAACAAGTAAGCCTGATTATAGTAGTTACATTCTCTTTCTGATTATAACTTGAAAATCGTAGAATTTTTATTACCCTTCCCTTCCTCTTTCCCAGCTTGTTTTTTTAAAACTGAAAAATTTAGACTGAAAAGGTTAAGCACTGGATCTCGATTTTTAAGACAATTTTTATTTTAAGCACTGATTTCTTATTAAACAAACTAGTCTTCAGAAAAGGTAAATCAAAGTATTAGAAATTAGTTAAACAAATCAGTTTCTACTAGAAAGGAAATGAGTGTAATTTAGTTGGTTAAACAAAAAAATGGTTAGGGTTTTTTGGGGAAAGCATTACTGGCCTCAAGCATGCTGAATGGTTTCAGCATTATTTATATTTTAGCTTTAATTCATTTGTGGTAGGTATTGAACGTGCACCACTAAAATCTTGTTTGGACAATTTACACTACTTTACTATTGAGCAGAATATTAGAATGTATTTCAGAAGAATTAATTTAGACTGAATGTGTTTCTTGAATAATGTTGGTGGTCATAATTTGGTAATCAATATTCAGTTATATTTCAGAATAATATTCTTTACAAAAGTAACAAATTGTCACTTGTGCCAATGTGGGTTGGAAGCTTTCAAATAGGTGGCCAAATGTGGGTTTGAAACTTGAATTTTCAGTTCTGTATTGAGCTTTATAAAACGGCCAGCCCCCCTCTGTATTCTATTTTCATACTTCCATTCTTTTAAAGTCCTTCATAGTCCTTAATTGGTTATTATTTTTTATTCTGACTTTTCTGTTATGTTGCGGTATTATTGTTGCTCTATCTGCTTATATTCAATTGTTGCCTTCTTTATTCAGGGTCCCAGTCCTAGTGCTACCACCCATTCCAAGAGATCCATCAAATGACTTGATGGAATGGTTTGAAAGTTCTCATCGTATATTTACTAATCTAAAGGAAATAATGCTTTCAGCTTATTTTGAGAGAATTAAAAAGCTGCAAGACATGCCAAGAGAAGCAAGGGATATCATCTGGTGGCCTTTCACTCAACACAAACTTGTTCCTGATGGAGGGGTCACAGTAATTGATTCACGCTGTGGTGAGAACTTTTCTATCTTCAAGGTTTGTTTCTGTGAAAATCTTTGTTTATTATTTTTTTTTTCAATTTGTTAAGCTTTGCAATACACATTTAAGTTGAGCTTAACTTACTGCATTTAAATCTTTTTGGATAAACTTCTTCATAAATATTTGCAAGAAAAAAATATAAGGAAACATGAAATAAGTTTATATAAACTAAAATTAGCTTATACATATTAGAGAACAAATTAAGTTATGATGCATAAGCTTATTTTAGTTTATAAAAAAACTTCATTTTTTTCTTCTTCTCTTATTAGTGGTTTCAGAAACATTTATCCAAACAAATTCTTAGTGTTTACTTTGGAATTAGATTCAGTAATTTTATGGGATTACTTCATTCGTACTTTATTTTACATATTGATACCTAGATTTGACATCGCATGATTTTTTTGTAAGGTTCAGAAGACAGAAGTCATAGCACCACAATTTGATGCATGTGCTAGTTGGTGGACTCAGGGACCTGATGCTATAATGCAGGTCATTCTAATAACTTTTTAGCTATTAATTCTATTAATCAGACGAGTAAGTAATAATCAAATGGCTGTCTGAGGGACAGCACATACTTACATATCCCATTCTTCCTGGGGTGCAGACTTGTGACCGGGGGATGCCATGGTCACACCCAATTTTATTTATTTATTTAATGTATAAAAGTACTCTTTTGCCCCCCCACTGAAAAGAAAACTGAGATATTTTTTATTGGTCACCCTTCCAAAACAATTTTGCCTCTGACACTGTTCTTTCTACCTTTTACTGTTGAATATATATGCTTATGAAAAAGTGTTCTCTCATTCTTTCTGATTTCTAATGCCTCGAGGCCCTGAACTCTGCATAGTCAATTTGAAGCCCAAATAAAAAGGAGACTAGAATGTAACTTTTTAGTGTTTAAAGAATCTTCATGACATGGATCTACTATACATTTTAGTATATTTTTATTTGATACCAATTGTGTTTGGCATTTTTAAACTTGGTCGCCCCTTCAAGTTATCATCCCTAAAGTTTTTCTTTAATGCCATCTTTCCATTTAGGTGATTTCAGGCCGAGCTTGCCAGGGAGATGGGGTACACTGCTGCTAGATTTGGGCATGTAATGTTCCCTGAGAATGTTCATGAGCCAGCCTTAAATTGTGCCAAGCTTTTGCTTCAAGGCGTGGGGAAAGGTTAGCATATCCTTTTATTAATTTCACATTATATGAACACGTGTGTAAACTATTGAGATTCTACATCAAGAGAAATATGATCAGTGTAGTCTTTACAAGGCTAGAGTTAGCCTCATTTTAAAAGTTGGTTTTAAACTCTTATAGTATCAATGTCTATCCTAAATTTGTTATTGAGAGACCTATATTTGTTTTGTTAATGCTCTACATTGTTGGATCACACACTTACCACTTGGTCAAAAAACTATAACTGATAGTAAAAAAAACAACTTTCTACTTACGAGTGTAACAACCCAAGTATTATGATTCGATCATTACTTAACCCACATAGTTTACGCCACGGGACAATTAATGCACTCTGCAACAATCTCCCCCTCAACAATTGTCCCTCTAGGAATCAAACTCTTTGATTGTGAGTCGGCCCACTTGGCCTACGCCACAGGATAATGGTGCAACCTGCAACAATCTCTCCAAACAATTGTCCCACTATGAATTGAACTCGTGACCTTGGCTTTGATATCGATGGTTGGATCGAGCGTTTACTGTTATAGGTGACATCAATTGTGACAGATGCTAGGTGGGCCAAATCACAACTAAATCGTGACGTTTGGATTGCTACGCTCTTAAGTAGAAAGAGTTGCACCCTAACTATTAGCTATAACTTTTAATCTAGTGTTAAGTGCTCGATCCATCAATTGGTATCAGAGCCAAGGTAAGAGTTTGACTCCCAACGGAATAATTATTAAGGGAGAGATTGTTGCAGGTGAGATCAATTGTTCTGTGATGGAGACTAGGTGGATCAAGTCACAATTGAATTGTGGCACTTGAGTTGCTACACTCTTAAGTAGAACATCCTAACTATCAATTATAGCTTTTGACTTAGTGATAAACACTCAATCCAACACTTACCACTTGATCAAAAGTTATAATTGATAGTCACGGCCAATTCTTTTTACTTAAGAGCATAATAGTCGAAGCACCACAATTTGATTAGCTCATCCAACCTACATCACAGAACAATTGATGCATCCTGCAACATAGATGTCTACTCCTAGACATTAATGGGTGTTGTTATTGGACCACTTGCATTTATCCACACTTGAGATGTCCAGTTCTGTTCTGGGTGTGCATGGTCATGTTAGGATCTCCCTTTGACTAGAGTTGAAATTCGACTAATGTAAGCTTTATAAGGCTTGATCAATTCTTTATTTAAAGTTGATTCAAGGCAGTAAGTCTAAATTCTGATAGAAACTAATAAAAAATTTCTTATGGGTTATTTGTAGTAACATATCTGAATTATGATCTCATCTCAGTGCTTTTTGATACTTTAGTTAAAAATATACGTTTCAGTTTGATAATACTGATATCTAGAGATGTTTGCCAATGCTCATTGTTATCCACTGACAAGCAGCCGTCAACTCTTTGCATGGTAGCTGAATCATCTGTTGTGCAGGCTGGGCTTCACGAACATATTTTTCGGACAATGGATCTACTGCAATTGAAATAGCTCTCAAGATGGCATTCCGTAAATTTTCTGTTGATCACGGGTTTATTGTGGATTGTCATGATGATACCACAAATGAAAGACCCACTGAGCTCATGGTTTGCTCCTTCAGTCCTTTAATCAATCTGTGATATTCTCTGTTTATAAAGTTCAATTTGATTTATGAAGATGGTATTCTATAAAACTAATGCTAAAATTTGCAGTTAGAAGTAGAAGAAGGGGGACATATTGGCTGTTAATATGAGTCAAGCCTTTTTCAATCTTGGGGAAAGCAAAGCAAGTGTTTGAAAACAAAAACCACAATGTTGTAGGAATATTTCATTTTCGATTGAATATTTTATATTATATTCATGAAGTGTCAAAAATTTAGACAATACAACTAGGATATGTGAGATATATGGCATTTTGATTATGCATATTTCTCTTAGTATTGAGTAAAAAGTCTTGTTTTCAAAATCTTACCGCATTCCCTATGTGTTTTCAAAATCTTGTTTAAATATTGCCTTTTTTGAAGGAGGATAATATGCATTTGTTTTCATTTTTTTGAAGACTCAAAAAGAACATTTCTAGTTTAGGAACAGTTAATTGCTCAAGTTGTTGTTTGAGTTATTAGGTGGTTTCTTGTTGACCACTCTTCGAATGATGTTAACTAGTTAAGTGGTCATTTATTCCTAAACTATAAACCTGGGAATATGTTTACTGTAATAGGGTCCTGTCGTGTCAACAAACATCCTAAAGACATTGGTTAAAGAATTAATCAAATAGAAAGTTTGATTGGAAATGATACTAGGGTTGCATTGGAAACCATAATGAGCACATGCTAGTGACACTTTCCATAAAAATTTTCTACTTTTGATTACTTAACCAATCCCTTATGGACATTTGTTAGAATTTAAACTTTAATTTCCAAGTAGTTTTTTGTGTATTTTTACTAGTTCTTTAAACATGTAAAATATTTAATCCTTTTTATTTAATTGTATTTCTTCCTCTGAAATTCACATGTAACTTAATACGTGTGGATTTCATTATTTCAGGTCCTTGCACTTCAGAGATCTTATCATGGTGATACACTGGGTGCCATGGAAGCTCAGGCACCATCTTCTTATACAGGCTTCCTCCAGCAACCATGGTTGTGAACATTGCCCTCTAATGCATATTTGTGAAATTGAATCTGTTATGTGGGACTTCCCAACAGAATTTTGCTAATTTGTTTAATCTTTTGTCTAATGTTATTTGGCAATATATTGTTATCAAAGTATTATGTGATGGATATTTACTAAAAGTGCTTCTGTTGAACTGGTAAGATTTGAATTGGGGATTTAGCCAAAATGAGAGTTTATAATCTCTCCATGTAAAACATTATAACAAAAGGGTGTTGGAAGAGAGACCAAAAGTAGATGAAACAGTTTTGGTTTGTGAATTTCTGTTCAGCATAAGTCAGATTAGTAGTTTTATTTATTTATTTATTTTACAAATATATTCTTCATGCATATCATACCTTTCTGTAAAAGCCTTGTAAGAAGCAATGTTCTATTTTGTAGGTGTTTTGATAGTTTAATAGCTTGATGCTGTTTATCTTTGTTTTTTGTAGCCTATTTTCCATATTTCTACCCAGAATTGATTTTAGTTTTGTTACCTGGCTAAATACTCATGACACCGTTCTAAGTTTGAATTCTGTTTCACAGGTACACTGGAAGAGGTCTTTTTCTGGATCCTCCTTCTGTGTTTATGCACAACAATACATGGAACATTTCCATACCTGAAGGGTATGTTTGGGAGAGTCAGAAAGGCCAAAGTATCAGTAAGTTCAAAATTTCCAACTTCAATTCTTTTATTGGTTACTGTTTAGAATATAATTGTTTTACTTGTTGCTGCTTTCACAGCCTTTTCTTCAAGCGATGAAGTATTTCACAAGGGCAGGGATAAGTCCGAGCTTGCTACAGTTTATTCATCTTATATATCAAAAGTATTATCTCGATTTAAGGAGTCAAATAATGTTGGAGCTTTGATAATGGAACCAGGCAAGATATTTTGAGATTGTTCTTTAGCAGACTATAGTTCCATTTTATTTTTACTATCTCCTGTACCCAATAAAGTAATTTTATTGATCTTATATATGTCCAGTATATGAAATTAGGAAGAAAAAAGTCTCACTTTACACACTTCAAGATGATAATACATCAAACTCCATATCTAAATTATGCCCACAGTAGCACAATTACCTGTGTGAAGTGTGAATGAAATACTACATTTGAGTGGCTATAGGTCTTTCACACAAAAGCGTAAATTTCTAGGTTCCTATATCTTTCTAAAATTGTTTCAGTGCCCCCCTAGAAATTCTAAGTTAAGTTATTTTAACCTTTTCTTGATATTGATCATCTCATTTGGGGTATGAGCTGTTATGTAGTTATACAAGGTGCTGGTGGAATGCACATGGTTGATCCACTTTTTCAGCGTGTGCTTGTTAATGAGTGTCGGAGTAGAAAAATTCCAGTGATCTTTGATGAGGTTTTTACTGGTTTTTGGCGTTTGGGAGTGGAGGTGATTTCTCTCAATGACTGCTATTTTCTTATTTTCAAAATTTTATTTCATATTCTTCATTAGTTCACTTATTTGATTAGCAGTTTATATTTCTTCCCACAGACTGCAGCGGAGCTAATCCATTGTGTACCAGATATAGCTTGCTTTGGGAAGCTGTTGACTGGTGGAATTATACCATTGGCTGTCACCTTGGCAACAAATGCTGTTTTTGATTCATTTATTGGAGACTCAAAGGTATTGTGATTTTTTTGGAAGACTTTCTTTTGTGGGTTGCGTAGACACTGGCAGTCTGAAATTTCTGTTTTATTTGTTTTAGTACTGATGGAATGGATTGATAATTAATATTGATATTACTGACAAGTTCTATAAGCTAGGCACAAGGGAGAAGTCCCTTATTCTTTCTAATAAAAGTCCAGATTCTTATTAGTCTGCTCATTATTTTGTCCTACTAGTATTGTGTTCATACGAAGCAAAGTTCCTGGACAGTATTTTGATGACATGATAAATTATACTCTTGCTTTGGTTAGCTCAAGGCCCTTTTGCATGGACATTCTTATTCTGCGCATGCTATGGGCTGCGCTGCTGCTGTTAAGTCAATCCAATGGTTTAAAGACCCTTGTTCCAACTCTAATATCACTTCTGAAGGAAGATTACTAAGGGAGGTATGATTACTTTTAATCCATATTTTGTTGTAATATTTTTCAAGGGTATATGTCTATGGATCATAATACACCAACCATATTCCTAATGCATTTCTTGTGATCTAATGAAAACAAGCTTATGTTGTTGACTTGTTCTTACCATATATCTTGTATTTCTGCATTTGTGTGAGTGCGTCTATGTTTTTGTTAATTATAGAATTGGACAAGCAAATAAACCCGTGATGTGTTAATCTTATCAAGACAGGAGAAACATATAAATAAACAAAATGAATTGAAATAATTCAACATTTAAATAAAAAATATATGGTAACCGTAATTAGGAGTGACAACACAACTAACCTGCCCTTTTTGGTTTGTCATGCCATAACCAAAAATGGACAGGGCCGGACTAGCTCACCATAGTCAGGGTGGACTCAACCTTCATCTGCCCATCAGTTTTAGTTTTGTAAGTTTTTTTATTTTAGTTTCAATAGACATTTGACGTGGTTTGTTCCAATAATTATGGGACTTGGCCAAATTAGTGTTGGAAGCTTTTCATATTAAATTCTATATGGCTGCCGGCTGCCTTGATAAAAGTGTGTTATATAGATTAATGTTTAATGTTCATTTGATCAAACTTTCATTGTGTTTTTGCAGTTGTGGGATGATAAAATGGTTTGCCGGATTTCTTCACACCCAGCAATTCAAAGAGTAGTGACTTTGGGAACTTTGTTTGTTTTGGAGTTAAAAGGAGAAGGCGCTAGTGCCGGGTATAAATTTGTCAACTTCATCCTTTTCCCTTTTTAATATTTTTGTGCACCTGAATTCCTTTGTTGGAAAAACTTAATGAGCATTATATGTCATGCAAAAGTTCGTATGTTTCGAATGAAGGGACAATTGCAAGTGGTATCTAGAAGTGTAGATTCTGCTTTGCTACCACTGTAGTTTTGATAGTTATGATATTGAATTGCCCCAAAAAATTATAACAAGAGGTAAAAAGAAGTTCTCGAGAAATATGGGTTTGATTTTAACGTGTAGATCGACAAAATATGTGTTGGTACTAAGATATGCCAGACTTAACGAGGGCTGTGAACTACAATCCATTGTTTATAATAATTGGTCATGCATCCTTCTGTTACCTGTAGTTTTCTTATTTTCAAGTTATTGTTTTGTTACGAAAACTGGTAAATTTTTGCTGGTCAAATGTAGAAATAAATCACTAATTTTTTTAGCTCTTATCTAATTAGAGAGAAGGAAACAACATGCATTTGATCCTTCATGAGGTTTTCTTATAAATAAAGTTGTACACAGGTATGGATCGTTATATGCAAGACCACTTATTGAGAAGCTTAGGGAAGATGGTATATACATGAGGCCTCTGGGTAACGTCATTTATCTCTTGTGTGGACCCTGCACATCTCCAGAAATTTGCAATCAATTGCTGGTCAAACTTCATCGGCAACTTGAAGAATTTTACGGATGTAAGAATTGAGAACAATGAGTTGCCAAGCGGACAAGTCTAAGATTCCTGCTACGAAGTTTAGGTAAGTTTATTCCCGTTTGGGGACAGGGATGAGTTGTAAATGCAAGGGTTTCAATTGGCTTGTTTTTTCAATTTTCAGTTGTATTTTATTTATGAATTCAAAAATATAATCTTATTATCAACTCCCCTCTTATTTCTAAGATGTTATGAATAAAATGGTTAAAGTCAGTTTTTTTTAATCATTTTCTTTCAGTTTTCTTGAATAAAGACAGTATTTTTTTAATAGTAAGTAAATTATGTTAACTGAAAACAAAACCAGTATAACTTAAACACCACTTAAGATATTTATTTTGTGATGTTTTATCTGAATGTAACAAAATATTATAAACCGATTTTTTTTATTAAATATCTATTATTTAATGTTATATTCAATAAATATTTTTAATTTTTTTTTAACTTTGTCACAGGTGTGACTAATTTTCATTTGAGGATCTGAATGAAACCGTTTCTCAATTTCACAATTTTTTTCAAAATAAATAAATATTTTGTTATTATTTTGGACTGAAGAAATATAAGTAGGTATTTTGTAAAGAATGTGGATTAACAAAAGCTTTACATATTGACAAATAATTTTATGGATTGGGGAATATAAGATAAGATGATACAAAATATTCTTTTAAAAGCGTTTTATAAAAGAGGAGTCAGTTTTTGTTAAAGTATAATTTATCTTTTTTTGTTGCAAGAATAACAATGACGCGTCGAATGATGATAAGATATTTTGCATGCTCGATTAGATTTTTGTGACATGGCGTTTTATCATCAGATAATTATTACAAGCAAAAAGTAATGCTTTTGTTTTCAAATTTCGTAATTTCCAAATTGATGTGTATATAGGCCCAGATCCTTGTAGTTGGGGCATCTATAAATTGATTGAGTTTTATTTTTTAACATTAAATTATAAACATGTGTGATCTCGATTGATCTTCATTTTTAGAGCAGATAGATGATTTTATTTTTTTAAGAATTGGTTTTAGACTACGGGAGAAACTTGATTTTGAAATGTTTATATATCTTTTAGATTAAAAATTTATAAATTTCGTAATCTTGAAACCAATTTATGATCTAAAAAATATTTTTTAAATTAAAAATAATATTTTGGAAAAAAAAAACATTTCATATTATAATCTGAAAGGTTTTTTCAGAGATCTAGAACATACTTTCATAAAAAACTATATTATAAATTATATAATATAAAAATCATAAATTACATAATTTAGAAATCTTTTCTAAATTTAAAAATAATTCTTGAATTATATAATTTTAAATGTATTTAAAAAAAAACTGCATTTAAATCAGTAACAAATCAATACAAAAGAAGAGTGAAAATACCAATCTTTTCCAATAATACAGTATCACCGTACCCAAATGGCATAAAGAAACAAAAAGAAAACTTGAACAAGCACAATGCTGGGGTGCCTGGGATGCTTGGGGTTGATGCGGAAAAAAAAAAGAGAAGAAGAGAGAAGGTGAAATGTGTGGAATTTAAAGTTTTTTTTAATTTCTTACTGAAAGACAAAAACATATTTTTAGATAATTAACAAGTGCCACAATAATAATTAGGAAGATTCTTTCTACACCCAATCAATTTTGATCGGCACCCAATCTTCCTTATGAAAAGACTAAAATATCCTTAATGAAATGAAAATTAGGTTAAGGATGTACACCCAATCCAGGCACCCAACACATACACAACAACCACCCACCGTCATTTTCATTCTTCTCTGTGCGCGTTCTCCCTGTGGCAGCATTCTCCGTTCACCGAGGCAGTGACGCTTCACCTTCACTGAGGAGCGACGTCTACTGTTGTGGTGATTGAAGCGGCATCATCTGTGAGGGAGTTAGACGGCGACA
>Ga0123342_1000853_pt1 | contig 50207 bp, 26 predicted proteins | sample Turbeawhitnodule_FD_89960 | JGI IMG/M metagenome (GOLD analysis project Ga0123342, IMG submission 89960) | Root nodule microbial communities of legume samples collected from Mexico - Turtle bean Mexico white nodule | ecosystem: Host-associated > Plants > Roots > Nodule | place: Mexico: Nepantla...
AATGCTTACCTCCTCTCCCTTGAATCATGCGCCCAAGAAATTAATTAGAACAATGCGAACTAACTAAGAAACCAAAGTTTAAGATAAGGAAGACTCTCAATCATGCGTTCAAGTACAACCTCTATAGAGAATTAAAAACAGTTGCTATAGAGAATTAAAAATCAAAACTTTTATTGAACAAAACCTCAGAATTCAATGGGAAATTACAAAAGAATCAACCAAAAAGGTTTAGCCTTCCATGCGGAGGTAAAACAAAAGAATTACTAAGAAAATAAACTAAGAAAATCCTATGCAGCTCTCTCTTTTCTCCTTCATGCTTGTATCCTTTTATAGGGTTTTTCTGCTCAAAGGATCTTGGGAAAATATTGTAGTTTAGATTTTGTAAACAGTTTCCACTTTCCATAATTTTTTTTTATTTTGCAGAAGATTTGCTTCCAATTCTGTTTCTAGGATCTTGTAGCTTTTATTTTCTCTTTCTTCTCCTCAGCATATTTTTTCTGATTTGGTTCAATAAGCAACTTGGACTTTTGCATATTTGGCACATTAATTTACTCTAAAAACACAAAATTAACAATAATAATAGTTAAACCCAAATAAACCCAATTATAAGAATATTAATTAAAACAATGGATTTATTTATTATTACAGTCCAATAATCTATGATTAAGGCTATTGTATGTGAATAAATATATGCTCATCAACTATATACGTGAATATTTGAGTCAAGTTGTGAGTGATTATTGATATATTTGATGTCATAATTGTTGGTGGACCTAGGAAGAGAATGAATCATTGTAAAGTTAGGAGAACTTTGTGAAAACAATTTGTTTTAGTTGTTTGACGTGATCCTAAATATTGTTAAAGTACGTTAATTACACTAATCGTCTTACATCTCTCAAGTGATAAGTTGGTCGTTTAAGTCATAGGCTCGTAACTAAAATGATATGTTGATCACTAAAGTGAATTCTTGCAAAGTCATATGGCTTGTGATTCATGCATTAAATCCTAAATCCATAACGCTTAAACACGACCTGAGACAATATACATATAACAGATTTATTTTACAGATAGTGAGAGAAAGCGAGCAAACTTTTAAATAATTTATTAGTTTTATTTTATTTTAAGTTAATTAATGCATGTTATTCTAAAGATTTGTATGTCCTAAATCAATTAATTGCTTAATTCAGCATAATAAATTAAAACGGAATAGCTTTGACCAGATCAATTCATACATTTTAAAAAATATTAGTTTTAATTTTAAAATAATTTATTTTTATTAAACTATATATTTGAGATTTTCTCAAAATTAAACACATTATAGTGTAACATACATGCATTTAACAATTAAAACCAATAACGGGTGCATAATTAAAAGCGAACGTTACCAAATCATTAAAATATTAAAATACCGTAGATATGGTTCAGTTTATATGGTTTTTATACACAATTTATGCAGCCATAATTTAATTATTCATTTTTTGCTATCTAGTCCCAATTTGATTTCTTCTGAACAAAAAATTAAAATAGCTACGGTGAATTTAAACTTTTTTTAAATGGTTATGGTGCAGTTAAACTAGGGAGAGTACCAAAAAATTAAAAAAAATTAAATATTTTTGTACTAAATATACTAAAAATGCTGTTTGATAAAATAAAAGAGTAGAAATTATTATCTGTGTGAAAATATTAATTGGAGCTGAATCAATTAATTAGAAGAGTGTTAAGATAAATTAAGGGTTGCTTCTTCTTCTACTTTCATACCTTCTTGTGTCATCTCTATATGTTTTTTTATTCCAAAAATATCTTTTTTTAATATTCTAGATTACATAATCCAGAAGTCTTTTTCTATATCCAGAATCAACTTTCGGATTATGTAATTCGGAAGCCTTTTGTAATTAACTTCCAGATTACATAATCCGGAAGTCTTTTTTATCCATACGATTAGTTTCTGGATTATGTAATCTGGAAGCCTTTTTCAAATGTGTGATTAGCTTCCGGATTACCTAATCCGGAAGTCTTTTCTAAATATGAAATTAACTTTTGAATTATGTAAACCGGGATATATCCGGATTACATAATTCATAGGCTTATTTCAAAATTCAAGGGGGTGGCGCAAAAAAAAGACAAAACGATATTTTCACATTTAGTATGGGGTGGCACAAAAAGATATGGTGGTGTAGGAAGAAAGAGTCTAAATTAAGTTGAATGGGTTAGTGTTAAATTAGATTGAGATAAAAAAATAGACTTTTTCTTCTTGCATCTCCATAATTTCTAATTGGACCTCCATAATATTTAAAATGGTCATTTTATCCTTCATAAAATGACTTTCCGATTTGTAATTTGACTTTAAACTTTTCAGATACTCTTGTTCCTTTTTCTCTATTATTTTATGCTGTTAGTTCTTGAATAGGACAATGGAAGTGTTCTTCTAATAAAGTTTCACAGGTATAAATAGTTTTATATCGTTTAGAAGGTCAAAGAGACTCTAAATTCTAAAACGAACAATACCTCAAATATGATGATTAATCATAATGACATTATCTCAACAAACGAATTTAAAGGTGGAAACATCTTTCTTATTTTTCAATTAAAATTTAAGAATTGGATATAACTCTCATGCAAAAATTAAATAAATATAAACTTTTAATATTTTTCCTTTTTCCTTATCTCTCATTTAATGTACTTCCAACATTTTACTTTTGACATTTTTGAAAATTAAGACCTTTAAAAATAATATATCCATTTTTCAATAAACTTGACTTTCCACAAATTACAATCTGATATTAAAAAATGAATTAAAAAAACATAACCATGTTTATTTAAATAATTTAGAATTAACATTTAAAAAAATATATGTTTTAAACCTTTCTAGAAATGTCAAATTGTGTCGATAAATTTTATAAATTTAAATTACAGATTCTGAAAAATACATTTCTAATTCCTTGTTCTAGAATCAATATTTCTAAACTGTTTTTGGAATAAGTAATTAGGAAGTTTTTTTAATATATTATGTATAAGGATTTTGAAATTTTCACTCTAAACATAAAGTGAGCTTTTTGAACAATGCATTATTTTGCATGCAAAATACCCTAACAAATAACAACTTAATATCTTTTTCTTACATTCTATTTGGATAAGAAGTTGAGTAGAAGAAAAAAGAAAGAGTGAAATCACAATCATAGAAATATAAAAAATATTATGAAAATGAATATTGTTTGAGCAAACAGAAGTGAAAATTAAAATAGAAAAGTTTATTTTCAACTGACAGGATGAGTGAAAAATAGATTGACAAAAATTACATAAAAATATTTGTACATTAATTAAAAAATACTCTATTTTTTGAAAGATTACTTGTTATTGTTAAAATTGTGTTAATTTTAAAAGAATTAAAATAAACTAATTATCTCCATCTAATCAAAAGTATTCAAACACAGCATGAATAATTTCCATCAAGAATAATATATAAAACAAGAAATGTATATTAACTTCAATATCATAAATGTATCTATCTCTAAACAAAAAGATGGCATGATTATCCCTTTCTTGAACTTCAAACAATCATTGGTTGATAAAGGGGTGATGAGAATGCATTGTTTTCAGAAATAATCAGAAAATGAGGCCAATCACTTAATTGTTTAAGAACAAAGGAAAAACAAAAGTCAATGACAGCCAAATATGATCACATTTCTGGAAATAAGTTCTAAACAAAATTCATAAGCATAACAGACTGCATAATTTAAGTCCATTCATTAGTAAATATGTAGAATGAAGTGTGTATATATATATATATATATATATATATATACACACACATTTCTGGAATTATGTTCTAAACAAAAGTCAGTGACAGCCAAATATGATCACATTTCTGGAATTTTGTTCTAAACAAAATTCATAAGCATAACAGACTGCATAATTTAAGTCCATTCATTAGTAAATATGTAGAATGAAGTGTGTATATATATATATATATATATATATATATATACACACACACACACATTTCTGGAATTATGTTCTAAACAAAAGTCTGTGGCAGCCAAATATACATTTCTGGAATTTTGTTCTAAACAAAATTCATAAACATAACAGACTGCATAATTTAAGTCCATTCATTAGTAAATATGTAGAATGAAATGTGTATATATATATATAGTGAGAGAGAGAGAGAGAGAGAAACTAATTTAAATAAAGAAATTGGTGACAGATTCATGTGATGTGACAAAAAGAATGAGCTATCAAGGGAACTGGAATGAACCACCAATTTGGTTAGAACCAGCAGGGGGGTTGATGGCCACCCAAAGGAGAGAAATTGTGATTGCAATGAGGCCTGACCATACAAAAACTATGGTAGGTGTTCTTCCTCTTCTTCCCATCAAGCCTTTTGCAAAGGGATAGAGATGAGCCAAGACCCAAAAACTGAAGAAAACACCACCTAGTAGACGGCTCCACTGTGGTATGACACTGTATATGGTTCTGCTAACTCCAACTGCTATTGCTATCAAGTTAACCATCATGATTGTGATAGGTGGTATCATAAGGGATGTCCATTTCACAATATACAGATCAGCAAATTCATCATCTACATCATCACCACCTGACTTTGAAGTCAAAGTGAATGAGATTTCAATCCCTGCTATCACTTTCAGCAAACCTTGAAGCACAGCAGCAAGATGAGCACTTGTCCCTCCAATCAGCCAGAACTGCTCATTTCTCCACCATTCTTCCAGCTCAATGCCAGACCACTTGATTTCAAGCACTGCAAGTATGCACAGAGTCACAGTGATTCCCAAGAGGTAAGAAAGAAAAGTGACATTGAGGGTCTGCACAATGAACTGCCCAGAGAAAAGGGACAGTGCAGGAAGGAAGCAGTAGACGATTAGGAATATGGATGTGAAAGGGTAGATTCCAACATTCAGATATGCAATTCTTTGAAGAATTTTCATTCTTGGGCTAGCCAGAAGAGCATTGTTTCTTGAGAAGAAGATTTCAACTGAGCCAGTAGCCCATCTAAGGACCTGATGCAACCTGTCAGTGAGATTTATGGGAGCTGTTCCACGGAAGGCATCACGCTTGGTCACACAGTAAACTGATTTCCATCCCCTGTTGTGCATCCTATACCCAGTGACCACATCCTCTGTCACAGATCCATAGATCCACCCGACACGGTTTCCCCACTCGGTCTTGTCCTCGTACCAACAGGAGATGACGCTGATGGCCTCTGCCACGGTCGATGCATCGAGAAGATCGCGGGGTATGGTGAGAGCACCCGGTGGACGTCCATTTTTCACGGCTGAGTGATCAGCCAGTGGTCGGCCTTGGAACTCAGCCACAGGAATCGAGTCGATGAGGAAAGTTGAGTTTCCAAACTTCTTAGGGAAGAGTGATAGATTCATTTCCTCCTCATCAGAATCACCCATCCTCAGTGCCCGGTTCTCTTCTGGGGTGCTTGCCATTGATGCATGCTTCTTCTGACGACCAAAGCAACAATTACAACAACCGGTGGCGTGCTCTTTGGAACGTGGCGGGTCAAAACCATATAGTGCAATCCGTCTGAAAAGGCACCCTGTTCCCACATACACTGGCCCTTGAAGTCCATCCAGGGCTCGCATGTTGACATCAAAGAAGACAGTATTATGATTGGCATATCTATCAGAGGGGTCAATCCCTTCAAACCTCTGGGGGAACTGGACATAACAAAGGCGGTCACCTCCACGATCCATCATAAAGCACATGCCTTCCCTCATTGCCTTTGAGTTGTAGATATAGTGGTCACAGTCAAGATTGAGTATAAATGGACCATTAGACATGATTGCTGAGGCTCGAACCAAGGCATTCATGGCACCGGCTTTTTTGTTGTGATCATAGCCTGGGCGCTTCTCTCGAGAAACATAAACAAGAAGGGGAAGACGGATATCAACATCAGTCTGGTCAATGAGACTTGTATCATCAGCACTTCCTGGAAGAGGTTCATCGCTGGGAGGTTTCAACATCACCTACACATTAACGAAAAACAAATTATTAATCATACTTAAAACTCAGTAAGACTATGACACTTGTATAAAACACTACGAGGACCTATTTAGTACCTGAATTATACCAGCATGGTCACCCTTAGAATGCTCAGATGTAGGATTCAACCAAGTTCCTGGCCAGTGAGTTCCATCAGCCATCCATGTTGCTTTAGGGATCTTTGCAGTTTCTAAAGGTTCATCTTCCCTGTTTTGTCTCTGAACTTTCATGGCCTTGATTTCCTCTCTAGCATGATAGGCATCTGATCGACGACGGATAGAATCAGGGAGACTATTGATCCTAACCTTGAATTCATCATACTCACGCTTTACTCGTCTGCGATCCTTGACAAAATCAGGCCGCACTTTGTTTTTGTAAGGATCTCTTTTTAAGCTGAAGTATGATTCAGGATTCCTGGGCTCTATATCATGTTTACGGCAGAAGGGAACCCATGCATTAGCAAAGCTGGCAGCTTCAGCCATTGCCTCAAAAGTTAGAAGTGCACCTCCATCATCAGAAACATAACAAGAAAGCTTCTCAACAGGGTAATCAGCGGCTAAAATAGACAAGATAGTGTTTGCGGTCACGAGAGGAGGTTCTTTCTCAGGATCAGCAGTAGAAACAAAGATATCTATTCCTGGAAGATCAGATTTTCCAGTTGGATTGTTAGGGGTGGGTGTTTCAAATTTCTCCTTCAGAACATTAAGATCTGTCGAACGATTCACCGGGCATAGTTTGGGCAGTTGATCCAGAAGCCAGGAAAAAGCAAACCATATCTCACAAACAACAGACATGCCCCACAGCCATACTGCATCAGTATTTTGGTGTTTGACCCTCCATGCCAAGAACAGAGCCAAGACAACCAAACGAATAAAAATGATAAGACTGCAAACAAACACAGAGAAGAATGAATTATTCAGGACGAGTATAGGTCATACAATCGTAGAATAAACACAAGAATAACAAATTTAAGCGAACATCAGTTTTAAAAGTCTAGCAAAACACCAAAGCAGACAATATAAAGAAGAAAAAAATTGTGCAATTAAATAATTATCACAAATCTCCCATGTATTCTGAATTTATGCGTTAGGATGCTTGAACAAAGGAATACCACCAAGTCAATATTGCTCAATTGACATACCATATGCAGAACCAAATTCATCAATATTTAAATCCCAAACATATTAATATAAACTATTTATCAATGTTTTACATGGATATAGCTATACATAATAATGTTAATAGACACTCAGAATAATTGGGAACTGCATTTTTTTTTAGATCAGCAAATATTGTTAATATGTTAGTTCTTTGCTGTGGGGAGCTATCCCTTCCTCTTTTCGGCTTTTACCACCAAACCAACCTTTTATACATGATGGAAGTGCATTGTTTAAGTTAGTATACTTAGAAAACATACAAAGAGAGACATTTTACAAGGAAAAAGATATTTAAGAGTAAAGACTCCATACCGATATGGACTCAAAATAGCAGCAGGTATCTTCAGTTTCCTGGTAAGTGGTCTCCAGGGTCTGTTCATCAATTCAGTAGGCTCAACAACATCATTCTCTATTTCATTTCCAAAACCACCTTGCTTTGGCCATATAGCATTACCATAGCCATAGGTCCCCTTTGTTTCAAAGAGCCACCTGTTATGATCAAAGTCCCCAGTTTGGCTCCTCATTAAAACCGACTTCGTTGACTTCATCAAGGACAATCTCCTCTCCATTTTAGACATTCCACCTGGTGGAGGAAGTTGAAGAGGATGACCATTATCTGCAGCCACTTCATCTAGCTCTGTGTTCTTATACGACTCCTTGCATCCTGGGCACGTTCCACCTCCTGTTTTTACTGCATCGATATAACAATCTCTACATATCTTAAAATCACACTCACAGGGAAGAATATCGGCACCACGTTCATCACTCATCACCTTAGAATCACAACCAGGAACAGCACATGAAGACCCTTTTGCACCAGCCATCTGTGGATGACTTGCTTCAGATTCTATCACCTTATCCATTAGATGGGCTCGAGTAACACTGTTGAATCCACCTGTGAAAAGTGAATTTGACACATACTGCTCCTCAACTTTCTGTGAGATTGATGGATCCATAGGTTGGTTATCTGGGGTAGCTGGTATATGCACCGTATAGTTCATGAAGTCAGTACTCCCTATCTCACTGTCAAGATCATCTCTAGAGTAACTCACATAGCGGCCTGAGGAAGTTCTCCTTCCAAATTGTACACTTGGAGGTAATGGAGGCTTCTGACCATCAGGTGCACCATCAGATGATGTTGATATAGATGATCGACTTGCTCTAAACATTTTTGATGCCATAGTTGACTGCAGAACTGATTATAATATGCTGAAACTCAGAAATTTACAAAATAAGAACTTCATCAAAAACCATAGTTAATTCAATTCACTACAAACACTGAGACCAAATATCAAAGGATGAGTCTTAATCCATAGCTAATAAGAGTGCTGTTAAAGAGAAAAACTGAGAAAAAAGTATACCCTATGAAGACACATTATTCAAGTATCAAACAAACAACTGAAACAAGCAAACCGATGGCTGGATCTCAGTAAAATCTTGAAGATTGCTCAGATAATTTCGACAGGTCCACAGAATATCAGGAAAAAAAAAGCGAAAACCGAAAAGTGTAAACTTTCATGAGGGCGTAGAAAAGAAGTTGAAAAGAGAAGAGACCACATATTCACTGGAATCTACACAAAGATGCAGACCCATGGGCATTTTTTCCATAACCCCTACTTGAAGATCCAAAAATATCCCTTTTTTTTCACTCAAAACAAAACCAACCCCAAGAACTCACAAGCTCCGAATGGTACTAGACTCTAATAAAAAAAAATGCATAGAACCCATCTTCACACAAAAGCAAAAACACGAACCCTTTGACTTCCCTGCTCTGATGTTCCTAACCAGCAGCAGCAACGACATTAACAAGTCAGCCAAAGTTGGCAAACCCCTTTGACTTCGCTGCTTTGAGGAACCCACAAACAATCATAAATCTAAAAAAGCTCAGATTTTTTTTGCAAAAAAAAAATGCCCAATTCACAGTTTCCCTGCCTTTTCACCTTTTTAACCTCACCCCATCACTCGTACAGAGAAATTCTTCAGATAAAGCTTGAAACTTGGAGTAGAAAAACAAGCATGAATGCACGTTAGACAAAAGGGTGGTGCAAGGGATGAAAAATGAAGATTACCTCTTTACTTTGTTTCAGATCTGTGAATGGTGAATATATCAGAAAGCCATGAGAGGAGAGGAGAAGAGAAGAGATGGGTTTGAATTTGAATCTGATGGAAAAGCTCAAAAGTTAAAGTGTTGAACTTGCTCTACAACTGTCACCTTGTAGACTTCAAAATACAAACAAAACAAACAAACGCGCATACACGACACTGTCACACGCAATTTAGACAGAACAAAGACAAGTACCAAAACATTTTTTTTATCTTCTATTTTGTTCTTTCCAATTTTAATTTTAAAATATATTTTGTGTAATTAATAACATTCATATTGCAAAAAGAGAAAAGTTTTCTTCACACTGTCAACAAAATACATTTGATACTGTTTATAGTAATATAATAATAATTTTAAATTAAAAAATAAATAAAATATTAATTTAGTAAAATATAGAGTGTATGTTTATCAGTACCTCATAAAAGGTTATCACTCTCACTTGAGTCGCATTTAATTTTTTTTGATTATTTTTAGTATATTAGAATGGAATATAATTAATTATACTTAATTGCTTAAATTATACTTAATTACTTAAATTGATTTAATTGTATTTAACAATTTGAATTAATTTTAATTCAGTGCATTATACGTACATTTTAATGAATTTTTCCTCTGATAAGTTTTCTTCATAAATATGTACAGTTTTTCTTAATTTATGTAGCAAAATAATATGGGTTTTTTTTTAGCATAAAGTTTTAAAAACAATGACCCATTGATAGGATAGGAATTTCAGTTAATAAGCATATATAGGGGTAGTGATGTAAGTGTCATCAATTATTCCAAAGATATAAAAATGATTGAATTGTACAATTCTAACACTTTGTAGGGACCATTGTGTATGAATTTAAGGAACTTGAAAAGAAATCTCAATTATGAAATAAGGTTTGGAAGAAAATTTGGTATGTTGGATGAACAATATTTAAAAAAAAATTTAAAATGTACTATTAATCATTCATGATAATGGAAAACATCACTATTTAGATTTTAGAGTTTAGGGTTTAAATTGTTCCTTAAATATTATATTGTATCAAATATGACTAAATTCTTCATAAACGAAAAAGTGATGATCAGCAATTCTTACTCAGGAAATTTTTGGACTTCGATGAAATTTTTTTTTAATAATCGTAATTTAGTATGAATCTGAGGTTTGTCGTGATCGATAATTTATCGAATTAATTTAAATTTATTTAGGTAAATCTCCTTGTAAATACATTATTAAAAATAAATAAATAAATACATTTTTTTAGTAAAATTTATTATTTTTAATCATCTAATATTAATTATTGAATATATAAATATTTTTTTACAGATATTTTTCCTATTACTAAGAACAAATCTAATTGTAAGACAAGATACCCAAGACAACTAGTGCCAAAAATTCGAATTATGTAGAAAAGACCTTTCCAACTCGTATAATAACAATGAATTAAATTATATTAAAAAGGAAAGTATTCACTATCTATGTTTATATTTTTAACTATGTTTAATGTTATATTAGATTATTAATAATAAGTATCAATGTCAAGCTTTATTCTTTTAATTATGTAATTTTTTTCATTAAAATAAAGTGCATAATTTGATCTCTCAGCAGTTTTATTTTAAGTTGTTTACATTTGAAACTACAGAATCAGTGGTGGGTGTTTTAGTTAATAGATTTCATCATTGTCTTTTAAAAAGCAACATTTCAACAGAAAAACAATTTTATTTTAATGTAAAAAAGTAGTCAGAATATGAGACAATTAGACAAAAATATCGTACCCCTCAGAAACTCATTATCAAGTGTATACTTTTATAATATCATATTATTTTCTTTTAAATAAAAAATATATTTTTTTTAAAAATAAATTTACTTTTTCATAAAGTTGCAGACATAAGAAGTGGGGGACCTTCACCAAACAGAATTATTGCCATGAAAATTGGTGAACTTTTGTTGTAAAAATTGTTAAGAAAGAAATATGAATACATCATTGCTGGCTCAAAACACAACATTAATTATTTCATTTATTAAAAACTGGAAAAGAGTTTCCCTTCAAAATTAATTCTAGTGGAACTAATGAGTTCTTACAAACTCATAATTTTTAAGGATGAAAGTTAACAGCAATTTAAATATATATTTTTTTCTTATGATGTTCAAATTTGTTATCTAGTTTAATAACAATAATTTTTTTCTTTTTAATTTTAAAAAACACTTTTTAACAACTGTGATACATTTTTGAAGTGAACAACATCTTTGATTAATTTAAATATACCTTTATAAGTCGAATTAAAACTTGAAAATTAACTATTATTATATAGGTAAATTTTAAGGTTAAACTATTAGGATGTAGTATATATATCAATTAAAATTTTTGAGATAATCAATGATATTGTAATTTTTTATTCTTGAATTATTAGTCTTGTAGATATATGGTATAATTAGGTATAATTTAAATTATAGCATTTAAATAGTGTAAGTCTCATTCTTACTAACTTATTAAGTTGAGTTATATTTAGAATTGATTTTTTAAAAAGTTTAGTAATTAAAACTTTAATTTAAAAATTCTTTAGGTTAAAAGTTTGTAGGCCATTCTCAATTATATTTTTATTATTAAATCTTGTATGAATTCAATTTTTTAACATCAATTAAATTTATTGAATGAACATCGATTCCAAAATAACTTGCTCTAACGCTTGTGTTGAAAATTGCTCTTTGTTTAAGTTTAAAATTAAAGTAGTTGGTAAGAATGTAATTCACTGAAAACTTGAATTTGAATAAAAAAAGAGTTAATAGTGTAAGCACCAAGAAAATTGTTTTGACCGAAAAAGCAACGTTTTTAAGTGTTTGCGTGCTTTTGATACCCAATGCCTCTGTCATAATTGTAACGTGCTTTTCTTACTAACATTATATTAAGCACGCCGTCTCAGATCCTTCAAAACGCAACATTCTTTCTTATTTTGTATATTATCTGAATGAATGTGTTACACAACATGAACTTAGTCACATGTTCACATGCTATGTCTATCCAAAGTTTTTTTTTTTTTTCTTTTTCTTTCTAACTAAAAGAATGATTGGATTGTAATCAAGAGAACAATTGTCTCATTTTTTGGTCGATCGGCTTTCCATTCCCTTTATGGAAGGACTTTCTAACTCTCCCTTCATTCCTTTGTTTCTCGTCTACTCTAAACTCAGATAGTATCAGCAGAAAGACACTATGATGCTCAAATCTCAATATTCGGTGCAATTAATGTGATATATGATGATGTATTTTATTCTCAAAATGAAATCTGTAATTATTTATATGATTATAACGGACCATTTGTTATTAGATCAAATTAGAATTTTAAACTTTGATTAAGAATGTATTGACTAATATTTGATTACTAGTTAATTTTGTTAACCTTCTGTTAGATATAAAGCATTTGGTCATCCTTTGTTATTAGAATTTTAAATTATGATTAAGAATGTATTACCTAATGGTTTATTACTAGTTAATTTTGTTAATCTTTGGTTAGATATAATGCATTTGGTCGTCTGAGACTTCTACTTATCGTATGGTATTGTATGGACCCAACCGGTACAGTAATAAATTAATCCAAAATGAAAGTTTTAAGATGCAAAGCATAAAGAGTAGATTGATACTGTTAAAGTGCAGAAAAAAATAGCCTTCCTGTTATCTGAGTGAATTCTGATGTGGTGTTACCATCATTAATCAAGCAAGAAAAAATCATTGTTATCTGGGTAACACAGATTCCAAGCACTGAATGAAACCTGGTTGAAATTATCCAGTTTTTCTCATGTATATCTTGTCTGTCAAGAACTTATATACCATGGTTCAAACATAAATTGCACATAAAGTGCAAATAAAAAATAATGGACCAACCGAGCAATCTGAATTCTGAACAAAGTTCACAATCAACATCTAGATATAAAAGTAACATGACATCAAAAGCACTCTGATCTATATTCAGCTTAGAATTAGTATTGCAGCTCAGAAAGAGATGAGATCATCTTTCGATGATTGCTGCTTCTTTTTATCTTGTCCCCCATCTGATGCTTCCCCTCCTTTTTTCCCAAAAATCATCTCATCAAGATCATCCATCATGTCATCACTGCTCCCTCCCTGAGGAGGTGTTCTTGATGCAGCTGGTTTTCTAATCAAGGCATCTTCTTTAGTGTGGCGTGGTGACTCATCTGGCTCAACAGCAACTGGGATCATGGCTGGTTCAGGCTGAAGTGGAACAGCTGCAGGCTGCTTCAACTCTTCGTACTTGGTGAGAACCTTCTGAATCTCATCGTTAACATTCAAGGCCTCAAAAAGAAGAGCTTCATTGTCCCCAGCAGTTTCAACAATTCTCTGGACAGTAGATTGAGACAGACGACACTGATGTACAAGCGTGGACGTCAAATCATCCTACAAATGGAAGAAATGGTCACATTTCATTTACAGTAACACAGATACTGACACGAACATTGATACAACACGGACACCAATACGACGAACATTGATACGACACGGACACGAAAATACGTATAACCTCTAAAATGTAAAGGAACACGGATCTATATATTATATAATTATGAATTATATAAATTGACAATAAAGATTTTATGTTCACAAGTATGTTTCAATTTTTTTTTTTAACAGAAAAATGTTTTTCATAGTTCGTGCTAGAATTGTCAAAAATCAAACAAATATTTTTTGAATTTGACACTTTCCGATATGTGTCCTACAAGTATCGGTGTCCAATACGTGTGTGCGACACGGACATATCATTTAAGAGGAATTTCTGAACCTCATAGCATTTACATCTTGGCAATTCACCAATGCCTGATTCAATAGGCTTCTTCTCTAGCAAGGAACATCACATGGCTAAAACTGACGTTTTTTATTTGGGGAACTTGCAAGGGAAGTTTAGGATAAGTTCTTGAGTGGGTGCTGCTTAGTTAGGTAAATGGATAGATATCATATTAGGCATAATTAAGGACTAATTGAGTAAATGACATCTCTCTTTTCAGTACCCATCATCCTAATAAACCAGTATATCAAAATTTCAGATAAACAATATTACCCATCATCACTGAATTATCATGGCAAAGGGGGTGATAAATCTCGTTACTAGAAGCTATAGAAGCTGTGATTTATGTAAAAAAATATCTAAATAAACTATATCAAGCATCAGCAGTTCAATTTTTTCTTGGAAAGAGAATATCATCATCACTATTATCACTGAAAAGTAAATAAAAGTCTTGTATCGAAAAACACCACTAACATTTTTATGACTATATCTATATATTGTAACACACAATTGTAGACCAATTTCAAAAGAACAAATACTTACACAGTAAAGTAGTTCAAGATAAAACATCATGGATCAGAGTAAAATACCGAGATGCACAGGACAAAACTTTGTGAAGATCATAACCAAGGGGAGGGGTTTACAGAAGATAACATTTCCATAACCACAGTATCTACATTTTTTCCATCACCAGCCACTGCAAACTGACAAGCTTTTTAGATTTGATACAATAGTCCCCTTTCTTATTGTGAAATGTGAAGTATCAAACTTACACAGGAAACCTAACTGCATAGGTTATGTAATCTCTTCTAAGTACATATACTATAGAAGCACAAAACAGTATGCAAAATAGAGGCCATAACAGCACAGGGTAAATTTTGAAGACAGAAAAGGTCATGCACCAGACATAACAGGCTATTTAGTTACAAAAGCAACTGAAGTTCTATCCATATTCCATCCACAAATACAACACATGGGTCCTAATCCAAACATACATTACTTATAGAGCAACAAAGCAGCACATTCAAAAAGTAGCAACTGATAATAACATCATACCACCACAACCACAGTATACCTGTAAAGCATCCTGTTGCGGCGAAGACGACAACACAGTGGAAAGAAGCTCAATGCTATTTCTCGCAACATCAAAGGCTTCCTTAGTCTGTTCAGGAGAAAAACTCTGAACAGGAACATCATGCTCAAACTGCTCAGGAATGTCTTGCTCAAACTGCTGTTGAAGATTAACATCAGCTTCTGGAGCAGAAACTGAACGAGGCGGAGTGAAAATCGGTGCCAAGCTTTCATTGTCACGACCTGGAAACCTTATTCCCCTCGATTTCAGACTCTGAAAAACAAAAAAAAAAACATTTTTTTTAAAAAACTCCTAAATATAACCAAAAATAAATTCTGCACGAATTCAGTATCACTACCCCAGATGGGGTTTGATTGAAAATCTCACACCAGTTAATTGTTACATAAAAAGTTATTTTTCTGGGTTTTATCATTAATTCACAGGCTCTGGTCTTAAACTGTTTGAATTTAAACAGAGTGAAGAGAGAGACAGAGAAAGAACCTTGTAAGTTTCTTCAAAGACAGGGAGATACCGCAACTCGCCGGTGGACTCACCCCAGGCTTCGACCATCATGAGAGCCTTGTTGCGGTTGTTGACGACGGTCTGGGGGTCGTCGATGAGTCTGACGATCTCGTCGAGAACGCGCTCGGCGGCGACCTCGGAGAAGGCCTTCTCGCAGTTTTTGACGCAGGTTTCGAGGAGGACGAGGGCGAGGTACTGAATCCTAGGGCTCTTGACCATGATCCGCTTCTTGATTCCCCTGATGAGCTCGACGCAGGAGAGCTTGTCGGTGTTGATGAGGTCGCAGAGATCGAGGTTGAGGGCCCAATCGGGCTCGTCTAGGGCCTCGGAGGTGGCGTCCTCGACGAGCTTTTCGGCCTGATTGGGCCCCTGGAAGAACTCTCTGACCTTGAAGCTCATGGAAGTCATTCCCTCAGTCATCTTCCGACCCACTTCCACTCCTCCGATTTTGAGACGCTCTCCCAGTGCACTCACTTTCTCCATCAGATTATCGCTCATCTTCTTCTGATTCTGATCCAAAGAAGATCAACGCAAAAGGGTTTTCACAGTGAAGTGTTGGGTGGTTGCAGAGAACGCGTGAGGACTGGGCAAAGTCTTCCCTTCGCAAGGCAACGCAACAGAACACTCTGTTTTCTTCCCTTTCCCTTTCTCTCTGTTTCCTTTTAATAGGAACAAGACTATTTTAACTTCTTTTTAAAAATTATATATTTAGGTGGATTTTTCCTTTTAGCCTCTTTTAATTTATATGTGTAATAAGTATATTATATTTTTTTTTATAGTAGAAAGATGATTTTTTTTATAGTGGATTTGATTTTTTATTTTTATAATTATAATAAAAATTTATATAAAATAAATTTAAATTTTTAATTTTTTTTAATTATGTTAAATTCATGTTAAAAATCTCAAAAAATTTAACAAATATTATTAATGTTGTAGGAGTGTGTTCGTTTATCCGAACATAGACTGTCACACATTATTTAATTATAAATTTTAATCATAATATAATTAAGTGTTATTAAAGCAAAAGGTTGTGGATAAGAAAGTTCCAACTTTTCCGTTACCCATTTTCATAAAAAAAAAACAAAAATTTACGTATTTGATAAATCTAAAAAAAATAAAAATTACACCAAATCTATAAAAAAAACCTACTATTTTTTTTAAACTTCTTTCTGACTCCCAAATTCATTATTCCACTTCACACTTATTTTCCACAACTATTTTATTTTTCCAAATACCTTTTATTCTAAAATTATCACTTTTCTGGTCAATTTGTCAGTCAAATTAACTCAGATTTTACACTTAATGGCAATTAAGGTGTAAATGAGTTGTTTATTTCTCCACCAATTCTTTAATTATATAATACGTTAAATGTGAATCACCCTTTTGCTTTTTAGTTAATTAATTAGTTAAATAAATTCAATTAAACACTGGATATGCGTGAATATTTGCATTATTTCTAAGTATTCAGTATTCCATTTCATACAAATATAGTTTTTTTTTATAAAAATAACTACCCTCTTAAAAAATTAATTTTTATTTAACTTGAAGAATTAGTTGAACAAATGCATATCCACCTGCTCCATTTTCGTATTTGTTTACAATTTTTATTATTATATTTTAAAATGAGTGGTTGCATAAGTTCATCCCTCATAATTGTGATAGTTAATGAAATATCAGTCATTTACAGATTTTATTATACCAATTTGCTGTGTTTTTTTAGTGTGTTTGCATTATCCTGGTGTAAAGTATACTAAGATATAAACTATACTTTTGTAAATATAACAGAATTTTTGTAGTTCTTTTTATTAATTTATTTGTTGTATATTTTAATTTATAATAAGATTTTGTTATAGATAATAAATGTTGTGAAGAAAAAAATTATTATGTATTTAATTTACTACAAAAAAGTATTCTGTGACTAAATTTCCTTCTATTCATATAAATGGTTTCCCTATTATATGTACATAGAAATAAATGAATAAATCAGTTACATAACAATAAGCAAACAATGAAACTAAACACAATATAAGTACGAGAAAATAATGACAATATTTACAAATAATTTATTTTTCCTTCTATCCAAATAAGGGAAAACTCTTAATTTTTTTATATCTACTTTTATTTCGTCAAGAACAAGAAATGAAAAGTGTGCATATTTAAAGATGGATAAAATTCATTTCAAGAACCCCTTTTATAAGTAGAGTACAGAAAGATAGGAAAGAATCACATACTCTCAAGTGAAAACAGCAACGTGTAGAAATTCCATTTGTATACAAACTAAAAAAAAAAATCCATAAATGGCTGAAGGTGCAATCCTAAAACATTCCTATTTTCTTTCATCGAACTTTCTTATCCTTTTCTTTTGATTAAAATAACTAATTGATCTCCCTATCTAAAGCTAAAAAGGTGGAAAAGTTTTGCATGTTTGAGAATAATGACTATTAGCAATAAGCTCTGTAAAGCAAGTGAGTTCCATTCTTACAAATCAAAGTCCGTGAGCAGAAGTGATGGTACAAGGACGAACAAAAACACAATCATTGGTTACTTCCATCACCGCTTCTCAAGACCCAAACAGAACCTTTTGAGACGCATAACTCACTCATCACCTGAAATTGTTTCAAAAACGAACAAACACACAACCCTTAGGATAATAAGCAGGGAAAACATGATCAAGCTTGAGAATGATTTCGCAATATACGTTTGTGTTCCCTCCATGTTAAGATCATTATCTACTTTCTAATTAATATGGCTACACAGGTGATATTCATTCTATTATTTTATCATGTCTAGAGCTATTGATCAAAATCTCAAGCAACTACTCATTTTAGATTATGCGAAGTTTCGTTTCCTTGTGTCTATCTCATTTATTTACATCGTATCCATGTTCCAGTACTCAATACTCTATTGTAAACTACAAATAAATAAATAGTATACCATAGCCAACTCATGAAAAAAAATCAAATTACCTTGTTATATTCATTGTTAGGGACCTCCCTACCAAGTTTTCTCCTTGCAGCTTCAACTATCTCAGCCTTCTTCAGCTTGGCATTGGGTCCACTTCCACGAAGCATATCAATTACAACATCTCTGCAGAGACCAATGCATTCCTTAGCATTTATATAACATATGGAATACGCTACTTATTTTCAAAATTCTCAGACCCCCCATGGAATGAAAACAATTTTCCTTTTGGGGGTGAGGGTGAGGGTGAGGTGAGGAAGAGAAAAACAACCTGAACGGATCATCTTGTGATGATTTCAACACATAATAACCGTGGATTTCACATGCAACTTCGTTTATGACTGCCATTAACTCATTATGTGGACCGTCAAGACTGTGAGCCGCATCCACGGCAATTTTAGAATCTCCCTTAGAAAGCATAGCTTTGGAAACTGCCATTTCGCGCAATCCTTGGCATATTACTTTGAAACTGCCAAGACAAATAGAAGCAGCACAAGACAACTGTCAAACAACAAAATAAAAAAATAGAACTTCTGTAGAGCCCAATGAGTGTTGTGAGCACAGCTTGTGATCTTAGTGCCTTTCCATATTAAATCTCGAAAACATGTATACAATCCAGAACACGGGGATACAACATTTTAAAAATTATGTGCACAATACGACTATAATACAACATATGTCAACAAAAAACACAAATCTTATATAACAAAAGAAAAAATTGATATATAAAGCACACATGTGTTTAAATATGAAAGCCTTTTAAAGTGGTATGAAGTTAACTACAACTATCGTGCTTCCAAATATTATCACAACAATAATTTGAACATGGGAAATCACCAAAGCAAAGGATAGATGTCTCGATAACCGTACCTGCAAACTTTGTTAGTCTGAAAAAGCTTCTTGAGAGCAATTGGTAGAGCATGTCGGGTTTCATTTGACATGGTCATTTTCCCAGTAGATACTCCAGCCAGACTTGTTGGCCGTTGATCAGAACTTACAGATTTAAGAGCGTCATTGTTTACACCTTGGGTTGCTACAGCACTTTTACCAATTTTACGTTTTCCAACATTAGAAACAAGTCCAGGTAAATGCTGTTCCAAACCTTTGAAAAGTTTTTCCTGTTTTTCAACAATATCTGGATAGAGTTTTTTGAATGACTCATCGGGAAGCTCTTTGAATTTCCAGTAAGGTTTTGGTTCTCCAGCAGATTTATCAAGATTAGCTGTTTCCAAGCCAAATTGCTTAAGGAAGTCCTTCACATGAGTAGCAAGTTCACCTCGAACATTCAAATCAGAAGACTGAACTTTCAAATTCTTGCTAAACATTAGTAAGACATAATCTCGGGCCAAAGATGCCGCACCACCATTAGGATATAGCAATGAACTTTTTGCAGTCCATAGTCCCCACAACAATAATGCATGTTGCTGCAGGAATTTTAGGAGTTCCTCCTCAGAGTATTCAGGAGCAAAGTGTTTTATAGCACTGAAACGCTGTGGTGGGTATGTCTATCATAAAGAGCTGCGTTAGACAAGTTATAAAACGTAGCACAGAGAAAATAAATAGAAGATTACAGCATTATTTGATCTTTGTAGCCTATCCCACCTCGAAGGAAAAGGCAAGGTAGTGATGGTTGTTATACCACTGTGTTCAGTTGAGACCATAGTTGAGATAATTAGATCAGATTGACCAGTTCAACTAGGCCCCCGCCCCAACCCTTTAACTGGTGATCAGGAAACCAGTCGGTAAAGTAAATCATGAAATCGGGCACACACTGGCAAGAACTAACTGATTCAATTCACAAACAGATGAATTTTTACTGGGGAAAAATTAAAATCCCCTACCTATAATATTCATAACCTCTTTCGAAACCATTGTTACTTTTGATATGTATTATACAAAATCTAACTACTCATCATACTTTTGATTGCATTTTGGTAAATGTTTATTTATTTTTATTAGTAATATATGTTTATTTATCAATTTAACTTGTAATCTTTTATTTTGTAAGACTATGCAATCCATTGATGTTAATTCAAATTTTAGCATTAATGTATTTTGATTTTGCACTAATTTATAACTAAAGGAAATATATATATATATTGAAAGCAGAAAATGTTTGCAATCTTATCAATGAGCAATTTTGGTGCACATGTCCAGGTTATTTGATATAGATATCCACTAATAACTTAACAGTTAACACACATAAAACACCAGTAGTGAATTGGGAATACAGAATATCTTTAAAAAAAAAAGAATGTAGCCAACTATGAACAAGCATAGGAAGTAAGATGAAGAATGCTGTTAGACCTCAATGCCCCTATAACATAATCAAAAGCAAATAATGTTACAAACCTCTAGCATTTTCTTAAGTCGCTCTTCCACAGGTAATGATAGTAGATCCCTAAATTTAAATACACACGATAAAATTATAAGCCAATAGCAAAAGTATAAACCAATAAAGATAAATAATGTAGAACTATAGGCACAACAAACATAATATGAAGAAGTCAACAGAAGAAACGACAGAAAGCATATAACAACAAATATACAGACAAGGACAGAATTGCAGATACGGAAGGATAAAGAATGAGAGTCCTACATACAGCTAATGGAAAACCTTTAATCAGAATGAAGGACCAAAATTAAATAAACTTGATATTCAAGGAAGACGCACCTTTTAGAAGGACCCTTTGGTAAATTGTTGCTAGCTCCAGGACACAGTGCAGTAACATAATCATACCTAGAATCAAAGATTTACAGATTTCAAATATTTAGTAGTCGTTAACATATCACATAAGAGTGGAAAAAGGACAATAGGACATCTTCTTACGCTCTCATTGTGAAGTTTATAGGAGAACTTTCTTGTGCCACCATTTGCTCCAAATATCTAGAGGAGATATCACTCTTGCAGCTATGATACTTAAGAGGAAGCCAGTTCTTCACATGATGCAGAAAAAGAAAAACTGATTAGAACAGGAATGGAAAAGAAACAAAATGAAAAAAATAACCATTAAGAAATTCGTTTTGACAGAAAATGCATATATATGGAACTAATTAATACTTTATTTAAGAGGAGAACATGTTATTTATCCATGTATCACAAGTACATTACAGTCCGTTTCATGCAGAAAACACCAAAATAACCATCCTCCTAATCCTGCATTCATTCTTCACAGTCATAACCATAAACTTTTATTGAAGTTGTTAGAATATATGAAAATATTTTATCATATCTTAGAATGTCTTATATTATCCTCTAGGATAATCGTCCTATTTCCTTACTGTCTCTTATCTTAGGATTGTCATCATAAAATAAGAGAAAATGGTTATTGAACAATTAAGAGTGGAGGTCAACTTATTAGTAGAAACTAAATTAAATGAACTGTAACAAATTACAAGAACGTAATCTAAATTTCATGAAAAAAGGTAGACTTGACTGAAGCCACTAGCTTAACATTATAGCCAGACATAACAAAATATAGAGATTTTGTGGAGATAATTTATAGAAAGGGAAGGATTAGAGATGATGTGGTCAGGAGCTCCAGAGTACATAATCCAGGATCCAGAAGGAAATGATAGAGAGAAGTAAACATAAAAATTACTAGATTAAGAGACTGAGGAAGTGGTAGTTCTTGATGGACCCTTTAGTTAAGAATACTCTTTGTAATCATTGCCTTATAAGAAAAACTTATTCTCTTAATAACTTCATCCTTTCTCTTGAAATCCAACACCTACACTTCTGCAAATGTTAAAAAACATAAACTGGGAGAGGAGGGAATAGAAATTGCACACGTAGTTGTGGAGACAAAACTTTGAACCAAACAAGGATTAAAATGAACAAAATGACAAATTACTAGATTATGAGACAGTTAGAGGTAGTTCTTGATGGACAGCCTTTAGTTGAAATACTCTCTGTAGCATGATAAGAAAAACTTATTCTCTTGAGAAAGAGATCCATCCTTTCTCTCGAAATCCAACACTAATTTGCAAATGTTAAAAGGTATGAACTGTGGGAGGAGCAAATGGAAAATGCACTCAGAAAGAATAGGCAGACAAACAAACTTTTAACAGTTTAGGGTTTTCATCCATTATACAGACCAAGGAGAAGGGAGGGGACCCTCAGAACAGACCAAAAAGGGCAACAAGCAGAATGCAGGCACAAGTAGTGATTTCCTGACATTGAGAAGAGGATCCACTTGACAAGGGCAAAAAATGGTAGCATCATGAAGCGGCTTTCCCAGCAACAGGACTACATGGTCTGGCCAAAACCTCTGCATGTAGACAATAGACAGGCCAAGTCTGAGGAGCAATTCTTGATGCAAAAACTCAACCTTGCAGAGGCAGGGCAGATCCACTGCAGGGACAGGATTCATCCACACTTATGCTAACTTATGATTTGAGGCAGGAGAGAATATTTATGTAAAAATGCTTCACTGAAAAACACACTTTGCTTAAGGATCTACATACAGAATATAGATCGATAAATGAATGCAAAAATGCAATACAGACAAATAATTAGGCTAGTAGTTCTGTGTCCATTTAAGAATAATATAACCCTTGTTATAACCAAAAAAAATCACATGTAAATCACACGGCAGTATTAACTACTAGAATACCTCATCGCCATCATTTTTTTGCTCAATAATAGATGGCTCAGTCGGCTTATTCTGCAACAGAGAAGAAAAACATATTAGCTAGAAGGAAATGAACTAACAAGCCTTAACAGAATACAAGCACCAGAAAAAAAATTACAAGATGGATTGATATTGCAACAAGACAGCTTTTGAACTAAACTTACGAAATAACCAAATCTGTGTCTAATTTCAAGCATAGTTGGCACAAATGGAGTCAAGGTGCTAGTTGCTAAATATTAAATTTAACAATTTATGAACAACAAAGCCAATGTCCCTGTAAGTATGCAGCAGCAACCAAACATTTGTCACTTAAACACATGCCTGTTATGGGTTTCTAAATCCTACGTTTAGTTGAGATCCAGATTAGCAACAAAAACTTTGGTCCAACTTAAAATAAACAACCTAATCATCTAAAAAAGTGCATGTAAAAATATTTCAAGTTTGCCAATGCCATTCTATGAAAACTATAATTCCTGCACCTTGCTTTTGTGAAGTCAAATTTAAATTACTATAATAAAATAACAAAGATGCATGAATAAAAGAAATACATGATACCTGCTTCTTTGATGTAGCAACAGACTTTTCTTCATTTGAGCCCTCAATTTTGACGGTAGCATTTGCCCCCCCAGATGTAACATTCTTCCTTTTTGAAGCACCAGAATTAAGATGCTTTAATTTTGGTCGGAGCTGCACAACTGCCTGAGTTGGATGTACGTGTAACTGTAACCAAGAAAAAGGTAGGAAAAATTACATTTTTTTTCTAAAATAAACAATCAACTTGAATAACTCAAGGAAACAGACATCTGTAAGTAAATGTAAAGCATATCAATTTTGCTGGGTTAATCATGTATGATTCTAACCTGATAAGTCTTTACAAGAGAATGTTCAATTATTTTTCTTTTAAGGTAGGTAGTAATCCAAGGTTTTTCCATTTATGGAAAAGGAGGAGCCAAGTTCATTTCAGGGCATGCTTTGTATTCCTTGTTCCCCCCTTTTCACTGTTGATTAAAGCATACCTTAAAAAGTATGCCAAACTGCATTAGCTTTTCAATGAACTTTATCATTAACAAACACATTACTTAATTGTTATAATTTCCTTCTAGACCTGTGTAAGATGTCTCGTGTTAAACCAATAACAAACTCATCTTGAGAAATATTTTTGGCTAAATACACTCATCATCCTAATTCATCAGAAGTATTAAATGTTCAATTATAGGACAATAATCTCCCAAGTTGCAATGGCAAACATGATACAACGTTCATGTCATATATCACCTTCAAGCTAAATTAGAATCATAAAACAGAATGGGAGAAATAATTACCTTATCTCCCATAAGAAGCCCAACAGCAGTTGCAGCTCGTCCATCTGCACGAGATGGCTTCCACGAAGTTCCATAAGTCTGAAGAGAATTAAAACAATTGCATCATACTTACAGGCTATAACGATTTTCTAATACAAGTAACAAGTGCAAAAATAAAGTACTCAACTGCAAGCATCAACTTCCAATATTCTTGTGCTAAAAGTTTATAGGGGAATTTGACAAACAAAAGGGTTTAGCATACCAAGGAATAAAAAAAATACAAAAAAAAAAAATACATCAACACCAATCAAGCATTATAGCACTAGTTGAAACCAGCTGCACGGATCAAAGTTCAAACAATGTATTGGGGTCTACAAAATTAGAACAATTGTACCATTGGTTCATTTCATAAAGGTTTGACGATGTTTTATGCTCATACATTGGTTGCCAAACACAACCTTTTAAAAACATAGAAAAGGTACTTCTGGTGAGTTTTAGAACTTCTTTGCAATATTTCACAAAAACAATATGCTTTTTGAGAAAAAATGCAACACTACATTTGACAGGCTAAAGTTTCATTGTACTTCCAGTCAATATATGATTAGAAGCATAAAATAACTGTCTCTCTAACAATGCCATATTAACATGTTGAAAATGAAGTGTAGCAGTTCTCATGCACCAGTAACATGGGGTAATTTAATGTAATTCCCGCCCCATCCTTTAACCCTCCTTTATTCACTAATGGGCATCTAGAAGAGTTTATGCGGGCTTAGACAATGGCTTATAACTCCGATAAACTCTTTTAACTTAATTAAAAATTAAAACAGATTTAGGGCAAATCAAAACTTATAGAAATATAAGCTATTTTTAATTCATTTTTAAAACTTTTATTGACAAAATTATAACATAACTTCAGATATCCAATAAATGTTTAACTAAGTCATTTATCAAAACACGTCCTAACTGTCCTAAGGAAAACTAACAAAAGTAACCAGGTTTTGACCAATTTCACACTCGCATAGCACATGCAAGTGGAACCAACAAATAAGCATTTTGATGGATGCTAATTTCAAAACATGTAGCAAAGATATTATAAAGGAGCACTGATATATCTAGTGAATCATGGATTCTAAATTGCCAAGCCCACATCAAAACGACTTGAATCTTTGTCGATAAAATATATAACAGAATACACCATTACAGCCAAGAAGCCCTGGAACCTTCGTCATCACTTATTTAACCAAACATCTTGGTTATTTTACTTTACTCATTACTTTACTTATTGTAGTTTGTAAGACTCACTAGGAATGCAAAAATGCTGTATAGCTCATCTTAGAGATAATCGCAGAGATAAAGAAGCAAACCTGCTTCGTGACGTTGTATTTGCTGGCAAACTCTGTGTCAATATTATTTGACTCGAGATCAATGGGCAAATCAAGCTCCACTTCTGAACTCTCGGGATTCAACCTTACCTACACAATTATAATTAAAGAGAAAATTAACATGATTGATTTCCTATTTACCTCCAGAAAGAAACAATTCAACAAACATACCTCTTGGCATCGGTCGTCTATGTCGTACGGTCGCCAATTAGGCCTCAAAGGATACTGAAAAACGAACAACTAAAAAGCGACAAGGAAAATTACTCCGAAATTATTGTAAAAAAAATGCAGAATCGAACAAGCAATGGGGTGAGCGAAACGCGAACCTGAGACTCGGCATCAATAGAAGATGTGAAGAAGACGTCAATTTCGCGCACAACTGTATCTTCGGGAGTATCTTCGTCCATGGGATCATCTCGTCGTGGTTCTGCTCCGTCTTCCGGTTCCGACTTGGGTTCCGTTTCCATTTGCACATTGGTGTTGAGTTCGGGCTTTGTATGAATTGGCGACACTGTTTCCACGCCATCTTCGCTCTTTTTCACAGTCGCAACGAATTCCTGAGGCTCTGGTTTGGAGATGGATGGTTCAGGTTGGGGTTGAGGTTCAGTTTTGGGGCCAGGTTCCGCTTTTGGTTTAGGTTTGAGCTTCGACGATTTTGGCGCGAACTTGGAGACTCGAGAAGTGGCCTTGACCGGCGCATCTTCCAAGTCGTCTAAGTCCATACCGTGGAATGCTTGGTTGCGTTACGGTGGGTGCGAGCAGTTACGACGGGTCACGTCGCCGAGGGAGGCGGCGCGCGGCGGAGAAACGGCAGTGGCAGTGCTTTTGCGCCTTCTGATACTCTTAAGCAATTTTTTATGAATACTGAAATTTAATTTTGTTAACCTAATATTTCAGAAAAAATTATTCACCTTCTATCTCGAAGAGATTTAGAAATTTATTTATAGGTATACGTATAATTTTTCGTATAATTTTTAAAATATAAAATAAGATTTATATATTATATAATTATAAATTATTTATATATAATATATCTTAAAAAAAATTAAAAACAGAAATATATATATCTTTATTTAAATATTTTATTTTTTATTTTTATTATTATAATAAAAAATTATATAATAAATTTAAAATAATTAATATATTTTTAAAATTATATTAAAGTTCGTATTAGAATGGTTAGAAATTCAATAATTATTTTTTTAAATATTATAATAAAAACAAATTTCTGATTACACTTTCTACATATTCTGAGGGATTTCTTTGTGATAATAATAGAAATTATTTCTAATTCCTTGAATAAACAGAAGAAAATAATGATGCAGATGAAAATAAACGGTTACACAAATATGAGAGTACTACTTTTTTAAAAACATATCAATAGTTAAAATAAAATGTATAGATTAAAAATATTAATTTATTTTCAAACTTAATGATATTTTTTTCATATATATATTAATAATATTTACCTATGTTATATTCGAATTTAGTTAATATAAATGGTTTCCTTGTTTTACTTTTTAAAATATATAAATATTTTATTTTTCAGTCATGGAAAAAAAATATTACATTTAAATTTAGGTTAAGGTTTCCGTTATAAATATTCTAATATTAAACAATATTTATTCAATAGAATATAATTTTAGAGATAATAATATCTAAGTTTATTTTATTTTTTAACATAATGATGTTTTTCATGTAGATATAATTTTTTATGATCATTTTAGATAGTTTTTTTTCTTTGATAATTGAAATTGTTTTTATTTTAAAAGTTATAAATGATTGCAGTTGGTATCAAATAACTTTAATAGTTTTTTATTGTACTGCTTATATAACAACTGATTTCAGAATTAAAATTTATCTACTTACTCTGTTAAAATAATAAATTTATCATACATTTTAATATAATGATTGAAAAATTTATTTTTGAGACAAATATTTTTTGTTCTAGTTACAATTATTAATATTGATGAATATACATCTGTCTACAAATAATTTTTGTTCCATTACCATTATTAATACTAAAAACCACATGTCTCTAGATTTAGAGTATGTGGATCATTTTTTTTTTCTTATGATAATAAAAAACTAATTATCACAGCAAAAAGATTTTTCAAAATTTATATTAAAATTATAAATAATTTTCACACTTCACTAGGGAGATATTTTGAAAGTTTATTATCAAGCTTAATTATATCTGTATTCTTTAAAACTTTAGATGAATTCTGTTTAGTTTTCAAAATTGATTTTAATCTATAAAAAAAATATCTCCCTTATTTGGTTTTACTATTAGCAGCTAAACAAGTTTTTTACTTTTAAAACTTATAAAAAGAGTATTATTTATAATTTAAACCAATTTGTGCTTATAAAAGCCTAAATCTAATATACTTCATCAAAAAGTCTAAAATTGATTTGATATAGTATACACTAAAAACTATTTTTAAGACTAAAATAATTAGTCATTGTATTAACTAAATTAGAAACTGTTTTATAAACTAAAAAATTATTCGTATATAAAATAATTTCTATTATTAACAAAAATTTATAAAGTAATTTTTAAATTAGTATCTAACTATTAGTTATCAATGTTTTAGCTACTAATTATTTATATTCTAAATTAGTCTCTAATAGCCTTTTAGAGACTAATTTTAAATCTAAAATATTAATAGCTAAAACTTTCGTAACTAATTTAGATACTAATTTAAAAATTATTTTATAATATTTTCTTAATAATAGAAACCACATTAAATATCAACACTTTTTTTATTAGTATTTAATTTAGGCAATATAATAACTAATTATTATTTTTCTTTAAATTTGTTTACTATTTAATTATTTTCTTACAGTATATCATAGGATTATGTTGATTTCAACCCTAACATGCTTAGTAGTAATTCAGCAGCAATGCAAGAGTTAATAAAAGTATTGTACTGTTCTGAAGGGTAGAGAGAAGCAGCAGCAAACTAGTATTGGAAAGTGGTGGCACAATTGCCAAAACTCAAAATACAGGGATATATATATGAAGTTTTGTATCTTGTGTTTTTAAGCCCCTAATCAAAACCAAAGCACACTACAATAGAAGCAGGTAAAAAAGCACTGATCAGTTGTTGGATGATATCTGTCAGCTTTCTTTATGTATACATGTAAGATGACTTTGTCTGCTCAGCAGAAAGGACCTAAACCTGTGTAGGAATCATGAACAAAAAAGAGTTGGAAACTAAAACATTACACTGTCCAACTTCATCTCATTTTCCTCAAACCGACCCATTTAACTGAGACACACAAATGCATGTATATGTTAAGAACAAAGAAAGGACTCATACAATTTGCCATGTCGATACAATTAGGATTGTAGATTGTACCACAATATGGAAGTACATATGTAGCAATTTTCATACTGCATCAGACTGGGATATTCACTGTAATTGTTTTAAACATTCCGGATTTAGTGCTGTATTTTCTATCTTTGGTGACACGGCAATTGAGCATGATGGAGATTTTACACTTGTTTTAGTCAGAGGGAACTACAAGAACCAGTATGCTTATAATGATGTATAAGTGAGATGCTCCAGTCTAAAAAAATTACCTTCAGTTGCAAGAAACATATCTACACAATTAAGACTTTGAAGCAAGAAGTCCCATCTGTTTAGTAAGCTTGTCAACATGCTGCATCTTATCAACATTTTTCTTCTCATTTTCCCTTTCCAAAGGCAAACCATGGTCTTCAGTCAGACCACATCCTAGAGAGCTAAATTTAATTTCCTCTGTGTCTCCTGTAAGTGGGCTTGGCCTGAAAAACAACTCCCAGAACTCATCATCGATATCCGGGAGTTGGGAAATTCCATCTGCATCGGGTGAAGAATAACCGGCTTCTGCAGTGTGCGGCCCATCCGAAACAGATGGCACATCTATCTCCCCCATGTTCCTACTACCAGCCCCCACATCATTCAGATTATGATTCACTAAACTGCTTTCTGTCTCCACCCCTTGACTTTGACAAAAATCCAATGGAGATTGCACCTCGGATATACTGGGCATACAATTGACAGGAAACTGGGAGTCTACTTCCATGCTTGTCAGCTCAGAAACAGAAGGAACCGTAGAAAGGGTCACATTAGAAACCTGAGTGGATGAACTGCTGCTATCTGATGCAATGGCAGAAGGAATATCATCAATGAGAAAAACATCAGGGTTCTTAATTGATGATTGTGTTGCTGTAGAATTGTTTATTTGCAATATCTGGCGAAATAACGATTTTGCAGCGTCATTTATGGAACTCTGGTACTTGACTACGTGTCCATCAAGACCACTATGGAGACTGTTGGTGGCTAAATTATCCTTTTCTTGCCTGTGGAGCCTCCTCTTTTTACTACCCCCAGTGATATGTTTATTACTTTCATTCTGCTGCTGTACAAATTGAGCTAAGAAGCCAGGGCTCTGCATGGCCTTTGCTAGGAATGACATCATTTGCTGCTGGCGCTGCTCCATTGACTGCACTCGTTGCCCAACATTCTGCAATTGGTTATCAGTCACTTGCTGTTTCTGTCTCAACCTAACTAGTTCCTGCATAAGAACGTTCTTGTCCCTTTTTAGTATTTCCACCTCTTCCTCGAGCCCAAATTTCCCCACTTCGACGCATGCTCTAACAGATGATTTTTGCACTTGAGATGGTTGTTGACTACCATTTACTTGAGCAGATTTACGCCTACTGATACTTTTTAAAAGTTGTTTTTCCCCTCTTAAAAATCCTTCATTTGCAAATTCCCATTGATCTGGATCAACCTTCCTAAAACCCTGTTTGTCAATCAAAAGGAAATCATTGAATAATATAGATTAAGAGAAGCAAATGTGTGTAAACTGTACAAGTAATCAAGCTTAATTAAAACTACAAGTAATACCAATAATAACTTGCGAATAGGAGATGGCATGTGAAACAATATTCTCGAGTGTGTGAGATACAAGTAAATTTTCTTATATAGCAGTAGAATCAATTTTGTAATAATTAACTAAATTCATTGAAGAGTGCAAACCAAGGACCTATATTTCACATAAACTATGTCCTTATTACATCATTGCAATATATTTCTACAGCACATAACCAAAGGTTGTCTTCAATCACAATTTTTCTAAATTATATTCTGTGATCCCTTTTCAATCAACCTACCCTAAAGCTACCACAATCACAAATATAAATTTTGTACACTCGTAGCACCACCTAATGTATCCATATTTTTGGCAATCTTTGAATCGGACCATATCATTGTTCAAGTGCATTAATAACAAAACTTAGACATGGTATGGACTCTTACTAATTACATAATTGTTCCTAGTATCATAAGATTTTCAACTTAAGCAGTCAGTCTTGCAACCAAACACCAAGCAGGGGCAATTTCAATCATGGTAGTCAAGACAAAATTATGGGCAATATCTTCAATGAAGGGTATTAAGAAGTGTACTTTAAGCCTAACTCAACCTCAGGTTTGAGTCCAATTATATACTATAAAATGTCTTAATCTCTAGTGTCACAGTAGTTTTAATCACAATTTACACTTGTAGTTTTCTCATGATTTACAGAACTTAACTCCTAGACAACGAAAACCTAGTTCAGAACAGGGGAAAAAACAAAGAAAGAAATGAAAACAGACTGACAGCATCCTTAATCAAGTGTGTCATCAAACTCGGTTTCCTCATACACAAATTGGCATATTTTAACCTATAACAAGAGGCAAAAAGAAAAAAGTAAAAGAAAAATTGAGCTCACTTTGCTAACTTACTATGCAAACTCAGATCTACCCAAAATTTTGCCAAGCTAAGCCAAATTTACAAAAGTCGAGCATACCCAATGAAGGTGTAATACTGACCTGCAAATTCGAGATTCATACCAATCAATGAGACGATGCCACAGTATTCAAAGATAGAATGTGCTACATGGAACGAAATAAAAAAAAAAATCCCATAAACCACAAATATAAAAAAAAAACCAATAGAAAACAACAAAACCCTTCAATCCATCGACCCCACAACAACAACAACAAACCACGATCCCTCTGAACCCGAAACAGAAAAACAAAAGAAAAGAGAAAATTAGCAACAGAGCTAAGAACAAATAATTGGAGAAAAAGCTATGCGATGCCCACATAAGTATTCAACTGCCTGACGAAGCTGGAGAAGTTGTTGTGCTTGAAATGTTTGGGCAAGATGTCTGTGGCGAATTGGGGAACGTTCCAGACAACAAAGGTGTTGTTGTTTTCGCCCCAGGACACGACCGAATCGGTTGATGGGTCATCGACCATGTCGTAGGTTTTGCTGAGAAACGGAGCGACAGAAACAGTGGTGTTCCAGGATGCTCCCTCCATGGCAGATCAACACTGATTCCTATGCCTAAACCAAACTTTAGGTTTTGGTTTATTGCAGAGAGAAGGAAGAAGAAGAAAAAGAAGAAGAAGATAAACGGAAAGTATCACACCTCAAACCAACTCTTACTACTCCTTTCACTTCAATTTCCCTCCTCATCATTTATTTATTTCCTTAACTTGTTATTTTAGTGTTTTTTTTTCTAATTCTTTTTTTCTCCTCTTCTTACTTTCTTCTATTTTCTTCTTTTCATTTTACTCTTAACTTCTTTTTTTATATATATAAAAGTTATCGAGTTAGCATTTCAAGTAACAACAATATCTATCACTATATAAAAAAATTATTAATAAAAAAATTAAAAATATAAGTAAGTATAGGATTTTAAATAAAAATTTATATATTAACAAAATTAATATATAAATAATTTATATCTATTTATAAATAACTCAAAAAATAGTAAATAAAAATCTATTATATCAATAAAATAATTTTTTTTTAATAAACTCCAAGTTAATAACTACTCTTCATTTTTTAAATATTCAAAAGGTATCCTTTGATGTTCTTCACACACTATAAGTGTAACTCATTATATCGATGGTTTTCAATGTAAAATGAATTTAATTTAGGACAAATATATTGTCAGGAAAAAAGGAAAATGATAAAACAAATAACCATTTTAATAATATATTAATATTTTAAATTAAAATATAATAATTAAAATATTAGTATTTTGAGTTATGATTGTTTTTTTTATGATTTTCAGATGTAACCACTGGAGAAAACAAAAGAAAAAATTCTTGTGATTACGTACTCAAAATCACGTTGGGTTGTAACACTAATAATCTTACTAATAATAAATAAATAATCATTTGAATTAAACTTTATCATTAATGTGTGTTTCCTGATATACTCTAACAACTTTATCATTAAACCTTAAATATAAATTTTTATACGATTATGACTCTCACACTCAATTTTCAAAATAATTTTCTATAAACATCTCTTATATTTTTGTGGGTATGATTATAACTTTATGGTAAAAAAATATAGTACATTTATCTATATAAATACACTCACATAGACTTAGACATTAAAGTATCATTCAGGCTTTTAGTATAATTATTTATGTTTATGAGAGTATTATCTGCGTGAACACAACTACAATTTTATGATTGAACACAATTATTTTATCTCTCACACTTTTTTGAATGTAACCACAATAATGTGATTGAACCTCTTTGACATATTTTTTAATATAAAAAACATATTTGTCACATCTATGCAAACGCAACCATAATTATGTGGTAAAATAAATAGCACAATTTCTTCATACAAGCGTAATTTGCCACACAAATATGATTCAATTGCACCTATAATTGAACGTCAGATACAACTATTAGTGTGTGTTTGACAGGTATGTCAACTCAATTCTAATTTGTACTCAATTTATAGTACAAAATTTCATATGAACGTGCTTCTGACGCAGGGGTATGAAGTCATAACCAATTGGGTTGGGCTGACTAGACACATGTTTAGTGAGTGGACTTAATTATTATGTCTCTTTATTATCTCTATTTATCTTTATTTAAAGAGATCATTGTACTTGTAATTGGTTTGCAACATGATATAATGTAAATCTAATAGTTGCTCTCGGGTGGATGTAGGTTGCAGTTGGCGACCGAACCACGTTAAATATTGTGTCGTTTATTTTTCTACAGTTGATTCGTGATTATGTGTGTTGTTTCCACATGCGTTTTCCCCATCAATAACTACAACTATGTGATTGAACCTCTAAAATATTTTTTTATGAGTGTGTTCTCTCACGTAGTTACATCCTTGCAGTTGAACTTTTGACTCAATTTTTAGCTGCAACCACGTCCAAATTGTTTTAGAGAAAATAAGAGTTGGACAAAAATTAAAAGAAAAACTTTTAATAAATTGTAGTATAATTTAAAACAATTAAACCTTTAATAAAAATACTTTAATAAAAATGGTTGTATAACTTTTATCATAATTTAAAGGGATTAAACTTCTATTATATATGATGTACAACTTTTAGTACAACATAGGGCTGTTGGACTTTTTAATAAAATTTCTCGTGCAATTTTTAGCATAATTAAAGATGATTAAACTCTTAACATAATTTAAAGTACAAATTTTAGTATAATAGAGAATAATTAAGTTCTTGCATGGATGGATGTAGAAGAAGAGAGTTTTTAATATAACTTTTTTTTACAACTTTGAGGGATTAAACTCTTAATTTATATTGTTGTACGACTCTTACAACAAAATAAACTTTTAACATAAATTGGCATATAATTTTTAATATAAACAAAGAGAAATTAAAGTTTTCATGTTAATACAAATTAAAAGCATAAGACAAATACACAAAAAGCCTAAAAGGCTTCAACACGTACTGAAAATTATAAGGCAAGTTCATATAAAAAGCTCAAATAATGTCATCCAAAACAATCAAAATATCACAAAGACACCTAAATTATATACGAGAAAATATTTATTATTTAGTTGGTAATTTTATTAATTATAGTAACATATCCATAAAATTTTAACATGTAAAATTCAAGTTAAATGAAGTATAATATGATAACTACTTTTTTATTTTTTTTTCTTTTACATTATAACTGTTCTGCATATTTAATAGTTCACTTAGAAGTCTTACTTAAAAATAATTTATATACATTTTTCTTTCTTAATTTTCAAAATCGTCTTTTATAGATAAAATAATGACAAATTACAACTCTAAAACCGATAATCGTAATTGCTATGGTTCAATTTTAAGTAATAACATTTTGTATACTTAAAATTTCACTTCATTTAGAGTTGAATTTAAAAACAATTTATATACATTTTTATCATTACTACTATATTATATTTATATAAAGCAAAATTAATTCAAAATTTGACTAAACTTACTTTTTTTAAAAATTTATTTCTTGCATAGTAGCAACATAAAAATGAATGAATTTTAAGCACTTTTATACATTATCATCATCGAATTCTATTGAGAATCTAAATTATTAATTTACATTATACTTTTTTTCTTCTAAAATTCTCAAAATAAATCAATTTTAATAAATCTACATTTCTGATTTTTATTATTATAATTATATTTCATTACATGTATTATTGTATACTAATTATTTTAGATAGTTTCTTCTTCCCCTTCATTCACAGTCACACAGAAAAGAAAGAGAGACATGGTTATGGTGGTTCCTCTTCACCGCTTCTCTTTCCGTCACTGTCTTCGCAATCACACGACCCAGTTGCCCCTTTCCTCCAGATCCATCACCACCTCCACTCTCTGCTTCCACTCTCCCATAATTCAAGCAAAGTTGCCCTTTTTCACCAACTCCGATTCCTTCCAAGTGGGTCGACCCATTGGCACCTATGGCTTCATCAACATCACCAGGTTCCTACTTCTCCATTAGCATTTCAATGAAAGCAAAAAATGCAATCAGTTTTTTTTTTTCACCATGAAGTTGAATTTTTTAATTATGCACAGCTCTTTCAAAATTAGCTTATTCAAAGGTGATTTTTTACCTTTTTTTTATGTGATTTTTCCCAGCTACTCTGCCTTTCCCTCTGGGCCTGGAACTGACTATTCACTTGAGGACTTGGGAGGACTGAAAACTCAAGATGTTGGAGAAGGCAATGTCAAAATCAGGTAGAGAATGCCAAAAAATTAACGTTGTTCCATGTTTTTGTTTTTCCTTGCTTTCACACATTCTACAACATGGAACTGTTTGATGAAGATTGAACCGCTCATTTTCTGAGTAAATGAGAGTTAAAAGAAGCATTATTGATCTCAACTGGTTGATGGTATGGTTGCAAATGCGATTAACCATGTTCTTCTTCTTGTGAGAAGAATTGGACTACTTACTCCTTTATATATTCTTTAAAAAGAAATAACATGACACCTAGTATTTGTCATAGTAATCTCCTTCTTCCCTGAAGAAACTTCTCAATTTACAAAGAAGAGGAAACTAAATTTGGGATATTGTAGGAGATGACTTCTCATTGGATGACAATGGAATTCTGGATATTGTTAGCTTATGAACCAGAATTAGAAGTTGTATTGTTAAATGAAGATGAATAAATGTAAAAGTTAAACATCATGGTTTACATAAGTACATATTTTTTAAAACTATTTTTATAAATGTTTGTTGATTTTTTCATATAACAAAATAGATTATTACATTTTAATTTATATATATAGCTGTGTCCTATAATTTTCAATTTAGCCGTATCTCCGTATCTATGTCCGTGTTGTATCTGTCTCTATGCTTCATAGGTGTGAATGCGTGAAGAAGGCGACTACACTGAATCCAATTGGGATGTGGTGTGCCCTTTTTGAATACTACAATGATAATACACACTCATGGCAGTCTGGTTGTGTTGCAGGCTTTATGAAGGGAGGGTTTCTCGGGGTCCACTATCTGGAACTCCGGTTACTTTTAAGGTAGTGAGTAGTATCATAATCTACCTCTTCACTTGTTCGTGTTAATGTCGTAGAAACTCTTAACAAATGGCAATGAAGGTTTATCCTGGAAGGCGAGCTGGGGGAGTTATGGCTGATGCACTCGCTGCAAATGAGTTGAATACACACTTGTTTCTTCAGGTGAGGGAATTGGATACATGGATTAGTTTTTACATAATTTAATTCTTTGATGTCAATTCATAGTACTGTTTTTCTCTCTTTTTCTGTTAATCCTTCTTCCTGGTTTGTACTTTTTCTTGCAGAGCAGTTCTAAAGGTATTGCTGAGCATCTTGTGCTGCTCGTAGGTGGGTTTGAAACAGCCACTGGAGAGCAGGTTTGTTCAATGAAATTAACATAAATTCTTTAACTTCACATGCAGTGGCTCTGATTCTGTTAACCATGTTGAGGGTAATATGTTTGATCCAGTGGCTTGCATTTCGTGATGATGGGAAATATAGCGTTGCAGACTATGCAAAAATTGTAAGCGAGAGGGTATCGAAAAACCGAGAAGTGTCATCCTGGAATCCCTTTGAACAAGGACTAACAATCAAAAGGAGGCAAAGTTTTATTACAAAGCTGTTCCAAGGTGTCATGAAGGGTGTAGCTTATCTGCATGACCATGATAGATTGCACCAAAGTCTAGGGCCATTTTCTGTGGTTCTTAAGTATGGAACTATCAAGCATTTAATTGGTTCAAGATTTTTCATTTGGCTTATACCTTTCACCCTAACTTTTAAGTGTTTTTTGTATGATTGCAGCACAATTTCAGAAAAAGAAGGTTCTTATTTGATTCCTAGACTCCGGGATCTAGCCTTTTCTGTTAATGTCAGGTAAGGTAATGGCTTGTCGAGCTCTTTTGTCTTGAATTTACCTTTTAGTAATAGGTTGGCAAAACATACACATCTCTTGAGAAAGTGTTATATTTTGTTCCCTTTTTTGTTATCATTTACGTCAACTTTGATTTTGTGTGGGTGTAATGTGTTGCACTGCTTATTAGTATAATTGGTGTAATCTGCATGACTTTTCTTTCTTTATAGGATATAGTTTTGTCTATTGTGTATTTTGTATTTCTGGATTTCCTAGTCCATTATTTAAGGTTTGGCTTCACTGAGGCTAGTGTTCAATTTGTTGCTTTATTTTTTTTATATAAAAACTTTCATGTTAAGCATTACTATGCAACTTGACATCAATTTGTTGCTTTATTTATTCTACCTACAAGCTGAAGTAGTTTACAATACAAATAACACTACATATATTTACATCACTGTAGGTACACGGAACTAGATGATTCAGGAAAGCTTGCAGAGGGGCTTTGGAGACGAGCAACAGTTGCTGGTGCATTCACACAAATGGAGAAAAGAGCTTTTGGAATAGCTGATGACATGTAATGTAACTGTCAGAACTTGGGTCAATGCAGAAGTTTGTTTCAGCATATTTTTTCAGATTATCTATTTCTCGAGTTTCAATGCAGATATGAAGCAGGTCTTCTTTTCGCATACTTGGCTTTTGTTCCATTTTGTGAGGCTGGTGTAATGGATAGCCTATCCTTGCAAGTAAGCTATGCTGCCAATACAACTTCATCTTTGGTAGCTGATCATTCTTTTCCTTCTTGTAAGACAATATCTTCACTGATTTTTGTTGGTCATGAACTTTAGAGGCTTTTGGAGAACACCTTTCAACTAGATCTTGAAGCAACACGAGAGTATGCCATCTTCCTAGTTTAATTTATGGTTTAATCTTGCATGGAGACTCAGAGTCAACATTTGTTATAGTGTTATTGATAATCTTATCTTCCCTTGGTTACCTGTTATGATAAGAGTTATTCATAACAACAAACACATAGCTGAGAATTTTGAAAAACTAGTTTATAATAATCCTACATGATGGTAACAATTATGTAAGTCCATATCTAGCAGACCCATTCAAATTGGGCTTAGTTTGTTCCAAAACTCATTTTAATACTTAATTTTTTATATAAGTCTGATGAGTCAATTCATCCATATTCTAAAACTTGGCTTATTTAATGCTTGTGTTCATGGGATGAACAAATAGTTCCTACAGTTATGTCTCATCTAAAATATCTAGTCACTACCTTAAATCTAGTTTTTGGAGGTAAAGGAGAATGGAAAGGAAAAAAACCAACTTTTAGATTAATTTTTTAGAACTAATAATACTCATGATTTGTGCAGTAAGTAACTAGATAGATGAAAAGTTTTATCCACGAATTGGTTTGCAAAATAATCACTAAACTAGATAGTTTCCTGGTATTTAAGACTCATCTGCCTGCATTTTGATATGTACTTATTAAGACTTCTTTCCCCAAATAACACTCTTTCCAATACTAAATCCCCAAACAACACCCTTTCTCTTTTAATTCCCCAACTAACACTATTTTTTCTCGTGGTGAGAATTCGGTTTAGGGTTTAGGGTCTGAATTCCCACCTTCATTTTCTATTTGCAGAAAAAAACCTCTCTAAAAATTTGGTTTTCGGGAAACGAATTTTAAGAGTGTTTTTTATAATAATGAACACGAGCGGAAAATAGTTGTTCGGAGAATGATAGAAATCCAGTTTTGTGAAAAATATAATTTCAACTTTGGCATATAAATGTTCATCCGAAATTAATTATACGATAACTAAATGTTCCTAGGAATTGGTTACTGTGGACTAACATTTAATTTGTCCACAGTAACCAATTCCCAGAAACATTTAGTTATCGTATAATTAATTTCGGATATACATTCATAAGTTAAAGTCGAAATTATATTTTTCTCAAAATAAATTTCGATCATCTTCCGAACGACTATTTATCGCTAAGTGTTCATTATCATAAAAAAAAACACTCTTAGAATTTGGTTCCCTGGAAGTCATATTCTAAGAGGGATTTTTTTCCGCAAATAGAAAATGAAGGTGAGAATTCGGTTTCCGGGTAACCGAATTCTCAACATGGTATAAAAGAGTGCTAGTTGGAGAATTAAAAGGAAAAGGATGTTGGTTGGGGATTTAATATTGGAAAGAGTGTTATTTGAGGAAAAAACTCACTTTTTAAAGGTTCACAAACAAAATTTGCAATTTACTCAGGTTGCCTAAACTCTGAAGAATAAACTGTTCTGAAAGTCTGTAATTACGTTTCATTCTTTTATTCTTCCTTTGCAGGTATTGTCTAGCTGATGACAAATTGGTAAATGCTGTTGAGTTCCTGGATCTAGGAAATGGTGCTGGTTGGGAGTTACTTCAGGTATTTTTGTCTGTTGTGCTGACAACTATCTGTGAATAGCTTTGAGGGAATGTGTGTTACTGTATTTGACTGATTTGCAAAAGTGTCTTTTAGAGTGATTTCCATTTAGTTTTGGTAAGAAAGGTGCTTTCTCATAACAAAAGTTTATGCTTTAAAAAAATGAATTTAGTTTAAATACATGAATAGTGGACAAGTTTTTTTAGGATGATCCAATCATAGATTACTATGTATATGATGATATTTTAAACTTTTATAATGACTATTTTGGAAGTCATTTTCTTGTTGATTCCCAATGGGTTCACTGCCAACTCCTTTTTGGTACACAACATGTTTTCATTACTACAAAACAAGCTTCTAAAGTTTTGTTTGCATAAACTTGATAAGTTTTCATAAACAAAAAGAAAAAAAAAATTGAATTTGTTTTTAACTTTTCCAGAAACCAACATGCTCAAGGTTTTATTTTGAATAAATCTCTTTGTGAAATCTTGAGAAGAAAATAAAAGAGACAAATGAGTTTCTTTCTATGAAGCTCGGATACTTCTCTTAAATGGTATTTTTGTGTCGAACACACGTATAGGACACCGACACTCGTACGATACTCGTAGGACACGTATCGGTGAAGTGTCCAATTCAAAAAAATATTTGTTGGATTTCTAACAATTATAGCACAGGTCTTACACAATTTTAAAATGAGAAATACATTAATTTTCTAAAAACTTAAACTTATTGTATAAATTTTTATTATGATTATAAAAATAAGGAACAAATCCTTTTGAACCAACCATGGAAAACATCTTTCTGTTCAAAAAAAAAAACCTCAAACATACTCAGTGCACATAAATCTTTATTGTCAATTTATATAATTCATAATTATATAATATATAGATTCGTATTTCTGTGTTCAATATTTTAGAGATTATCCGTATCTTCGTGTCCGTGTCTGTGGTACATAGATTTCTTTGTATAATGAATTGAAGTTCATGTTGTTTATCTTGAATTTCAGACAATGCTTAATGCTGACTTCAGAAAAAGACCAACTGCTGAGGCTGTGCTCAATCATAGGTTTTTGACTGGAGCAGTCATTTGAATGCACATGACTTATTACACAATGTAATTGTAAATGTGTTTATCAGTTTCCTTTGTTTCTACAAATTTATCTGTAGAATTTTACATTCTGTTGGTCAATAAATAGACCTTAAATGTATATATTTCAGTCTTTCTACTAAATTTTTTACTTCTTTTTTTTTATATTCTTTCATTCATTCTTGTTACCCTTTCACTTTCCATGATATTATCCAAATGAACAAACTTTTTGTGTCAATTGGTTAAATTTAGTTTTGTAATGGAATTATTAAGGCTCCAAACATGGTTTAATTTAAATAACAAGATAATATTAGTATTAATCAAATTAGTAATACATGTGCTAAAAAATATTAATACAAAGAAGATTTAATTGTGCTTTAGTTTTTTTTAAAAAAAATTAACTTGAGAGATTACAATGTTATTTTTAAGAATTTGAAAATTAAAATTAAATCCATTCGAAATCTTTACTTGATTGAAGAAATATCAACTTCAAATAAGCATTACAGGATAAATTTTATAAAATAATTATAATATATAATTTAATCAATATTAATTACAGTTAAAAAAAGTACTGTATGAAAATCATATTATTTTAAAATATATCAATTATAGCCTTTTATTTATATGAATTCAATCCACCATTCTTTTTTGACTGATTTGGGCATTATTAAGGATAATTTTAAATATCATATACCTTTTTTTTATAATTTTAAGAAAAGAAAATATATAAATAAAAATAAATTTATGAGGACCAATAATGTTATACAATTTTTACATGGGCCTATACCAATGTTTTTATCATTTCCTCTCTTCCTCTTATATCTTATTATTTACTAACCATTTGTTATTTAATTTGTAAAACAAAAAACAGAGTTCATAAATTATATAAATATAAATGAATATATTTAAACAACTACTAATAAATAAGATGTTTATAAATATAAAATAACTATATATATATATATATACACATGTATACCTTTTCATATATTATAATATACAATTAAGAAGTGAGAAATTTATTAACAAAGAGATCTAGCATATAGATAATAAATTATAAATACAATTTTTTATTTATTTCACTTGATCCTTTTAAGATATAAATAAATTAGAGAGACAGAGAAGAATGATATGTTCTAAAATAGTTGTAAATGCAATTTTATTTTAATTAAGATTAGAATAATATACAAATTTGTCCAACTTATAATTTACTACAAGTAAATTAGTAATATGATAATTACTAAATATATCTATGGGTAGGATTGAATTTATTTAACTTAGTAAGTGGAGTTTGATTGCATTATTGGGTATATTACAAAATAAAAAAAATGTTTTACAATTGATTTTATTTCACAATTTCTTTTTATAATTTTGAAAGATTTATATTATATATGTATTTTGATTACATAAATCCTTAAAATTTTAAAAAATAATACAGATGTGAGAAAACTTCATATGATCTTTGTCATATATTTAAATTTGTTATTGGAGTTATTTCATACAAAAAAAGATATAACTTTTTTTAATAAAAACCAACAATTATAGAAAAAATTAATTTATAATGAGTTTATTATTGAAAGAAGAAAAAAACTTAGATGTAACATATAAGTATAGAATTTTCTAAAAACTCACATAATAAATTCTCTCCATAAATATTTAAATAAATTAATTTATTGTTATAAATTAATATTAAATATGCAAGCTATTAACTCTATTCCATTTAGCATAAGTTAACATGTCATGGAAGATCCTATTAACACATTCTACAATAAAAAATATACATTTTACATCTTAATAAATTAATATTTTATTTTTTAATTTAAAAACATTATTATATTATGATAAACAATATCAAATATATATTATTTTCTATTTATAGTCTCAACAAAACTTTTCTCGAAGATACTAAAACAAGATCATGAAAGAAGAATGGAATGAATACCATGTCAAACACTAGAAATAAAATGAATTAAAAAAAATTGAAATAAAAAATATATATATTGAAGAAAGAGAAGAAGGGGTGAAGGTTAGGATAGGTTGTTAGATAGATTCATTTCCATGTTATGAGTTTAAGGGTGAAAGGAATTGAATTGGAAGCATAAACATAGCATAAAGTCTTCAAAAGCAATGATTGTGTTAAGGTGATGCTACCAATATACCAATCTCAATATTTCATCAAACCTTTGCAGAATAAATCTACCCAGTTTCTCCTTCGGATTCAAAATCTCATCTTTGTTCTTGCCTCGATCATTCCGCCTCCCTGATTTTTCTAGCAAGCAATATTAATATCATGGTCCTCTTCAACTAAGGTGGTTACGATCACTGTTCAACTTTTACATTATGAATTTTAGTTTTTTATGTTCTTCCAATTTTTGTGTTGTGGGTTACTGTACTTTGATTGGCTGTTGAATCTTTTGACCTTAAGAAAGGGAGTTGTGATATGGGATCATGACTAGGATGTTCTTGTTGTCTGAAAAACTGTTTTTTGATATGTGGGAAACTTTCAAAAATATGTTTTTTTGAAGGAAGTTGCTTGGGTTGAGAGCAATTGGAGGTCAACCCAGTTAAGTTGTTTGAGGAATTGAAAACAGTTGAAGGGCAAAATCCAGGTTTAGAAGGGCTGAAGAGGGAGGTGGTAGTTTTAACTTCTTTCATATGGGAAGTTTAGATGTATGTCTCTTGCTAGGAGATGGGAAAGGCGTGTTGGATCTTTTTCAAGATCAGTGGACAGGAATTTCATAATCAATGTTGTACTTGGCTCTTAATCTCTGTCTCAGTGAACAGAATCAAATTGAATTGTTTTCACTCTAATTATGGTAGTGGTAGAGTTTGGACTTTTGGGTTCTTCTAGAGTACTTTTTTTTGTTAATATTTCTTCACATGTTTTGTTTGCTGCTGTAATTCATGAATAACTGCTGTTGCTTTGTAAGGCTATTAATTTCTTATGACTATTTTGTTTGGAGTGCTTGGTTAGTACTGAACGGTGAGTCTGAAGAACTTCTGCTTTGGAGTCATTTCTGCTGTTAGTTTAAAGATTTTGGTAATAATATGAGCAGAGAGAAATACTCTTATATTTTAGGTTAGGTTTCTTAAGGCCATGCAGCTTATTTTGGGCTAGGATTGTGTATATGCCCTTTTTGTAGTGCCAGTAGTTACTTTATGGGATTCATCTTGTCTGACTTAGATTGGTTAGACAGTGTTGTTTTGCTGCATTTATTGTGATTTTGTACTTTTCTTTGTCTTGCCTAGGTGGATTCTCTTTAATGATATTTCTTTTTCTATCCAAAAGATAAAAACTTTTGGCATCTATTTGGCACAAGAAACTTAAATTGGTTTTGAATCATTATTCTAAATTGGTGCAATGAGTTATGAAATTTCAAAGTCAAGGGTTTTGAGAAGTGCCACGAGCGAAACCTCGCAAATGCATCCAAAATGAAGTGGAAAAAGTTTGGGGGCAAGAGGAATTGGTCTTGGTTGAATTTGGACTTAATGAGAGTTGTGCGAAACATTTGAGAGTAGAACTATAATTTTAAGTCAAATTACAATACCATTTTGAGCTTCTAGTTAGGGTAGTCATGGAAGAACTTACATTAGTGCCTGCCGCAGCGTTTGCTGGCAAGTTGGTGATTGCGATGACAGCGCGACATTGGTTGATCGCAATGATGACAATATTAGTGGCAACAATGATCAAGTTGAGAGTGGTTATAACAACAATGGTGATAGTAAGAGTAACAAAATAAAGGAGAGAGGTTGTGAAATGTGGAGGTGAAGTTTTGCATTGAGTTATAAACTAATAAATTAGGAATAGTTGGTTTTAGTTGTATTATAATTCTATTAAGTTTGAAACTTGAAATTGTGATTCGAATTCTGAAAGAACTTCTGAACGTCATAAGTTTCCATATATAAAACAAACACTAGTTTTACTCTTCATTTCAGTATTTATAAAACATATGAAAAGTTTTGACGCTATTGTTTAATTTACAGTAACTGCAACTATTCAATGGCCCTATTCACTGTTGCTGTGTAAATGGAAGCAGTTGCTATTGCACGACTTTTCCAAGTATATCAGATATTTGCTGGGGATTAAGTGAAAAAGACTCGATGGTAAACCCGAAAGTGTCTAGTCAACCAAAAATATGCTATAGGCCTATTCGACCTTCTGATCTTGACATTTTAGAGCATATCCATGGCAGATTATTTCCTATCAGGTGAGATCATCTGTTGTTTTGTTGACTTCAACTTGAGGTTGGAAATTGTGTTTACTCAAATATATCTACAATGTTCAGGTATGAATCTACTTTTTTCCATGATGTGGTGAATGGACGTGACATTGTGTCATGGGGAGCTGTTGACAGCAATCGCGCCGATGGCCGAAGTGATGAACTCATTGGATTTGTAACAGCACGGATTGTTCTTGCAAAAGAAAGCGAGGTGACCCTATTTATGTACAGTTTATGCCTTTTGTCTAATTATTTGAAGCATACTAAGAAAATGTTATCTTTCCATCATAGCTAAAGCCTAAAATTTGTGCTGAAAAGAGAGCATGTGTTGCATTTCTACTACTCTTAATACATCTTTTGCGTGGAAAGTGTGGCTATTTAATGTTTTGTGATTTGTCTATTGGCTATAAGGGGATATGTTTTGTAGCAAGTTCTTGTTGGAAAATTCATTTGAATTGAAATGTGTTTAATCAATCTTCTTGGCCCAAAGATAATGGAAAATTGCCTTTCAATACTCTGAACCCAAAGATAAATGTCTAAATGTACAACCCATGGACACACACCAAGACAAATCTCTTATCATTGGTAGTCTGGTTCAATCAACATTTTGATCTCAAGATAACAGAGACAAACTTTGTCTAGATTTATGTGGCTTGACTATTTTATTAGTTTTCTGTTGCTAACATTTAATTAATGACTTACTAAAACTTAATGCATGATTGGATTGAAGTTTTCATGAAAATTAAGTTTGCAAACTGAGTTTGCTAAAGTAACCCAAATTTTGCTTTTACAAAACTAAGTTTCTTTGCAAAACTTTAATGTGTAAGCATACTTTTGAAAGTAATCAAACATGTCATGAAGCTGAGCTTGGAACCCCAAACTGAATACCAAACATAGCCTTAGTTTGCTTGTAATAAACCTGTTCAAACTGTCCCATAGGGTATACTTAAAGTGTAAATGTTTTTGAAAGCTTAATTTGTTTGTTTGCTTATGATTTGTGAATTTGATTGCATGAATGTTATTCTTGTAGATAGTGGATATGCTTGGATATGACTCAGCTAAATCCGACCAAACTTTAGTCTATGTTCTGACGCTCGGAGTCGTGGAAGCATATAGAAGCTTTGGAATAGGTAGGAGTCTTGCAATTCAAGTTTTTTGAAGTCCTCAATTGTATAATTGGCAGTCTATTTTGTGCTTTATATGCAGCTTCTTCTCTGATTCGGGAGGTCATAAAATATGCTTCAAGTATTCCGACCTGCCGAGCCGTCTACTTGCATGTAATCTCTTACAATAACCCTGCAATCAATTTGTACAAGAAAATGTCTTTCAAATGTGTGAGAAGGTTGCAGGGATTTTATTTGATCAATGGCCAACATTATGATTCCTTCTTATTCTTGTATTATGTAAATGGGGGTCGGTCTCCTTGCTCACCATTGTAAGTACCAAATTCCATTCATATTTTATCTCTGATATGTTCAGACTGGTCTGATATCACTACAAGAAAATCATTAAATAAAAATTAGTTTTAGAGACAAAAAATAACTAGTTGCTATATTGACAAAATTATATATTATTTTAGAGACTTAAAAAATATTGATATCTAAATTAGTTTCTATTATTGATAAATAATTTTTAAATTGATATCTAATTAGATAACAATGTTTTAGATACCAACTTTAAAATCTAAATAGTTGGTAGCTAAAACTTAGGTAGCTAATTAGATATCAATTTAGAAACTATTTATCAATAATAAAAACTAATTTAGATATCAATAACTTTTTTAGTCTCTAAAATAATATCTAATTTTGTCAATATAGCAACTAATGATTTTGGTCTCTAAAATTGGTTTTTATATAATGATTTTCTTGTAGCGTATGTTGATGCTTTAAAAGAGTCCTGTTCTATGTTCTAGATAATGTAGAAAATTTTGCAGTATTACTCTTAACTGAAGATAAGTTTCTGAACCTTGATAAGGTTGTCCTTGAACCTACAAGGGTGTCCCTATTCTTTGCACACATTTGAACTTGATATGTGAAAAATATTTCATTTCTTTGTTCTAAGTTGTTCTAGAATTGTAATTTCAATTTCACATTTCAGAGAGATTCTCACTGCAATAGTAAGCTTCATGAGGAGTGGCTTTAAGTCAGTGGCTGCAAGGCTATGCAGGAATGGAAGCAGGAAGATCTCAAGGAGGGCAAAGTGTAAAGAAAGTCATTCTCTTGTGTCAGCAACAGCCAACAAAAGAAACGTAGCAGTGGAATGTTCTGGTTATGAGTGTGTTTAACTTTGTTTAATTTTTTTAAGTTTTCTGTATCAATCATCCTCACTATTGTTGTTTCCCTCTAGAAAGGTCATATTCAAGCCCAAAATTATTTCTTACTATGATGTTATAATAAACTTCCTCGATCCAGTGAATTCACATATACTGTTAGAAGGTGACAATAACAATGTTTAAGTGTATGAGAACAATGAAACTTGTGATTCTGTTCATTGTTACAATTGCAGGATTAAAAGGACATGCAGATTTGATACAGTAGTTCATTTGTTAGCTTCATTGAGAAAGCAACTGTGATGGTGGAACATGAAAGAGAACGCACTTGAATGCTGATTCTTGGTTTTCAGTCGTTAAACCTTAAATCTTAAATTCTAAATATAAAATATAATCCGTAGATGTGTGATTAAACCTTAAATCTTAAATCCTAAATATTAAATATCAAATATAATCAGTAGATATGTGATTATCAGGACTGTTGTCGGTTCTTGGCCTGACTAATGAAGCAAGAATAAAATCTCGAGGTCAGAATGAACCACTGCAATATTCAGTGAGAAACATTATGATGTTTGCATATTATAATTTAATTGAATTAAAAGGTAAGGATGAATACAAATACCAGTTGTTCTTGCAAAATACTGATGTAGGGACAAATCTTTAGTTCCCTTTTTTTTTCATTTCGACTGGAGTATCTGTGATGACACTTCGATACACAAGTCAGTTTTAAGAATAAAAGTGTCTAGGTTTTAGAATGTCACATCGATACACAAGTCAATTTTAAGAATAAGAGTGTTTAAGTTTCAGGATAAGAGTTTCATTATCTTATTTTCGAAATATGACTTTCTATATATGATTTTAGACCTTAGGGTCTATGTGCTAAGACGATCAATCTAAGTTCAATTTGTCTGCTAATTGTAATTTTGGTGTGATTACCATGTGATATCTACTTAATGACGTTACTAATTAATATGAAATGTGGAATGGGGTGACTAGGAGGCCGACTAGTCAGATGTTTACATGTATGTAGGTATTCGACCTCCAATAAATTAATATAAAATGTGGAATGGGATGACTAGGAGGCCGACTGGTCTGCCGATCAAAAAAAAAAAAAAGGAAGCCGACTGGTCAGATGTTTACATGTATATAGGTATTCGGCCTCCAATAGTACACTAGTCATGCATATACAACAAATTTCTCTTTGTCAGTGAATTTCGTCAAGTCTTATATTTTTTGTATGCACAAATTTAAAGGTTGATTTAATCTTTTGTGATAATAATTATAATCAATACCTATATATAATAAGAATTTTTCGTTATACACATTTTTTTTTATTCTATCCTTATTAGTAAAAGGGAATATTTTGTCATTTCATAAGAATTACTTAAAAAATAAAATTATTATTTAATTTTTTAAATTAATATTAATTTATAGTTTTTATACCAAAACTAACTTTTCCACTCTTATCCTAATTTCTTAATTTAAAGCAACAATAGAAAGAAAGATAAAACATATTATCACCCATTCTTACACAAAATCTTACCTATAAAATAAAATAATTTCTATTTTCAATCAGTTTCTTCACTTCATTTTAAGTAACTATATTCTTTAATAATTTTTATTTTTTTTGTATTTACCACCAAGTCAATCCTAACTTTAATTTAAACATCATCACTCTTTCCAATCTCACAACTACCAACGAAAAAAGAGAAAAAATTTAATGAAGAAGAAAGACTCAAACCAGAAAAAATTTGTTTAATCAATTCATATTTTTTTTACATGTTAAATTAACTTATTTAAAATTATTTTTATATATATGTTAAATTTCTATCGATATAAAAATTTAGTGAAAAAGGAAAATGTGTTCCGCTAGTAATGAATAATTGTTTTCCCGACAGAAGACAAGTTAATTAAAAGAAAATAAATAAAAAATGTAAATAAAAAGAGTCCATGTATTTGATATGGTTGCACACGTGTTCACACGTGACAATTATGAACTACACATATGGAAAGTAGCGGATGCAGAAGTGAAAGAAAAATCTGAAAATCGAGAGGCTGCGTCCATTTCCGTGTTCCTCTGTCTGTGTATAAACACCGTTTTACCCTCTCTCTCTCTCTCTCTCTCTCTCTCCATTTTCTGTTTCTTCTTCTGTTCTGTTCTGTTCTGTTCTGTTCTCTGAGCCTTAGCTATGGCTATGGCTGCTTCGACTTCAACCTCTCTCTCCGTCGTTGGAAGTGGCCTCGCCTTCCCGCACCATCATCTCAACCCTCCCGCGCCCTCCTCTACTCGCTTCCGCACTCGATTCAGGAACAACAGTTTGTTCCTATCTTCTCTCCCAAGGTATCACTGATTCTTTCTCTCTCTCTTTCTTTAGCGGATGTTTCCAATGTCGAATTCGACCTCTACAGTAGCTAATTCGTGTTTCGCTATCAGTGAAAGAAGGAGGCTCAAGGCTCTTTGTGGCGGATTGGGATTGCGGAGGAACAAGCCTCGCGGCCACGCCTTCGGCGTTGGCGAACCCTCGTTTTTGCTGCCGCAACAGAGTTGTGCCTCTTGCTGCCTTGCGAGGAAACGCCGTTCCAATCTCGCGACGTTTGTGCCTGGAGCTTTTCTCGACAAGTCTTGT
>Ga0123342_1000854_pt1 | contig 50194 bp, 27 predicted proteins | sample Turbeawhitnodule_FD_89960 | JGI IMG/M metagenome (GOLD analysis project Ga0123342, IMG submission 89960) | Root nodule microbial communities of legume samples collected from Mexico - Turtle bean Mexico white nodule | ecosystem: Host-associated > Plants > Roots > Nodule | place: Mexico: Nepantla...
ACTTCCCTTGTGACTAGGAATTGGCTCCAAATTCAAATGCTTCTCATTTGAATTTCCCTCCACTTTCTTTTGAATTTCTAGCCCTCTAAACACTATAAATAAGAGGGCTTGGCTCATGTATTTGGAAGATTAATTGAATAGTGAAATGCTGCCAAAATTGTGTCATTCTCACTCCTTGCCTAAAACTCTTTTAGGAATAGGCTTTTAATCTTCAAACCTTCACCCCCAAATGGAGATGGTCGAACCACTCCAATCTTCACTACCTCTCATGCACCTTCAAGGTCACCGCACCTCTTAGGAGGACCTTGCCCACTCTCATCCATTAAGCTTCCGCACCATCTTCTACAAACATCCAAGAAGAGCTCATAGGAAACCCATCAGATTTGGTGATCGATTTGGTGACCGATTTTTTTGATTGATTTTTGTGATCGATTATCTTGACATCCTAAAGGAGATGAGATTTTTAACAGTACAGGAGATGTGTATTCACGTGGAGGTTATGGTTGATGATGGTGGTGCAATAGAAATGTTGAAAGTTTCAAATACACATGGTGAAGTTCATTTACTTTTAGTGCATGTTGTTTCAGAGGCAGAAGTGTTGTTGGCTTTAGGGGATGGTGTGGAACCCGAAGACGTTGAAGGTAATGTTGAGGATGGTGGTGGTGTGGAACCTGAAGGTGTTGAAGCTAATGTTCAGGATGGTGGTGGTGTGGGCATTGGTGAGCATCATGGTATGGAAGGTGTGGTTGGAGAAGATGATGAGGAGGACGAAGGTCATGGTGGTCAAGGTATTGGTCCGCCTATTCATGAAGACATGAAATGTGATAATGATGGTGGGCATGTGTCAGAAAATTCTTCTTGATTAAGGGAAGTTGAATTTATTGAAGGTGAATATGAAGTTCAAAGTGAAGGTACTAGAGGTAAGGGTGAGGGTTGGAGTTAGGGTTTAAAGGTGAGGTTAGGCATAAGTGCAGAAGGCAGATCAGTAATCCTATACGAGGTTTATAACCAAATTGTATAAATGATTTACAGGATTTGGATGCTGATGATGATGAAAGTGAAGGAACATTTGTGCATGATAGAGGGCTGTCAGATACAGAGTGAGAATCAGAAGAGTTAGACAACATGGACGAATTTGAAGATGGTGAGGAGGATATCACTACAGGTGGTAAATTTTCATCCTTTGAAATGCCAAAAAACATGGCAAATTTTTCATGGGATGTGGGTACCTATTTTACAAACAAGGAAGCATTCAAAGACGCCACCATAACTTATGCTATCCATTCAGAGAGGAACTTGAAATTAGTACAAAATGATGATTCGAGAGTTCGGGTGTGTTGTACTGGAGCACAAGGTTAATGTGAATGGTATGCATATTGTGGGTTCTTACCCTCAACAAGTTGTTGGCAGTTAGAAAACTAAATGACGTACATACCTGTGCTAGGCAATTTGATGAAGATCAAGTTCTTGGAATCATATCACAGTTTAAGGTTAATTTGTTGAGCATTAAATGGTTGAGTGGGAGGTTGGAGAATTCTTTAAGTCAAAATCCAAAATTGAGAAGTAATGATGTAAGGAATAAAATTGTTAAAAAATGGAACACAAGTATAAGTAAATCAAAAGCTCAACGGGCAATGGCCATGGGGTTGAAGAATGTCCATGGTTCATTTCAATAGCAGTACAAACAAATTTATGACTATGCACATGAGTTAATGCATGCAAATTCGGGGTCTACGGTGAAAGTCAAAGTTGAAGACATGAATGACTTTAAAGTTTTTAAAAAAATTTATGTGTGCTTAAAAGCCTGCAATGATAGTTTTATATCTTGTAGGTCCATAATTGCTTTGAATGAGTGCTTCTTGAAAGGCTTTTATGGTGGTGAACTGTTGACAGCAGTTGGGAGGGACCCAAATGATCATATGCTACCACTAGCATATGTTGTGGTTGAGGTTTAATGCAAAGATTCTTGGAATTAGTTTTTGCAGCTTTTAATTGAAAATGTTGGGGGTGTAGATGTATGTCAAGGCATCACTTTCATGTCTGACCAACAAAAGGTATATTCTCTGTTGTCAATTGTTGATTTTGTATATGTATAATTTTCATTTAAGTATTGTGTATATGACTTTTGACAGAAAAAAAAAAGATATAGAAATCAATGCGTACATATAGGTACCGGGTTCATTTTCCCTTGACAAGAACTCACAAAGTGACGGACAACACCAGTTGCAAAGAACTTTTCAATTGGAGGTTGTAGGGTAGGTAATTATTGTACGCAAGAGAAAAAAGAAAATATGCTATTGTGGAGACAACCAAAGACATGGTCGTAACGGTCAAATTAAAAATAAATAAATAAATAATGAAGGGATAAAAAGAGTTTTGGCTTACTTCTTATACAAAAGAATAATAATTTATTCTCCTTCAAAATCTAAATAGATATTTTTTTGTGAAATTTTTATTAGATTATGTTTTTTTCATACATGAAATTCTATTCTCACCAATCACATGACTTTTTTTTTATATCATAATTGAAAACCAAAAAGGAAATGAGAACAATATACATACCTGAAATCAGGTTCATCTTCCCTTGACAAGAATCTCACAAATCGGCTAACAACACTAATAAAGAATTCTTCAAATGGAGATTTGTCTTGATTAACATAAATAAACATAGTGAATGAGTAAAAATTGTTTGATCAAGATTATAAATACTTGATATAATAAATATGAATTGAAACCTACCAATAATGAGCAGACTTCCCAAGTCGAGTGACATGCTCAGAGTTCTTAGAACAGAGACTTTCTAAATCGTTACGAAAGAATCTCACTTACTAATGAAACAAGAATGAAATTTAACGAAACAAGCAAGTATTGAAAGAGAAATTGTAGTGGAAATGTAGCTACCGTTTCATAGGATTGGATCTCTTTTAAATTCTTCTTAGGTGAGTCTCTTCTTCCATCCTTCTCTGACTCTCTTTCCAGTGTCAAATAAATTTTTTTAAGTTTATTCCTCGCAGGCGAACCAAAAGAATCTGACCAGAATCAGAACTAGACAGGAGAGATATTTTTCTCTTTCTTATAAAAAAAAAAAAACTAAATGATTTGTTCAAACCAAATTCAAGACAGGGCGAATATTTTCTTCTTCTACACTCTTCTTAAGTTTTTTTTTTTTTTTTTACTGTAAAGTTAGTCAAAAACATCTATTTCCTAGAGTCAAAGAATGTCTAAATAAATAAATTTAATAATTATAAAAACTTATGTTTTTATTATTTTATAAAAACACCTATATATTATAATTTATACTATTTTATATTTAGAATTAAAATTAATTTTTTAAATATGATTAACTTTATATATATATTTTTAAAAAAATTAAACAAGCTAAAATGATTTATTAACCTAATGGTCTGAAAATGATTTATTTAAAAATGATTTCATAATTATTTTTTAAAAGAAACTAGAAACTCAAGTTAGTTATAAATAGAATTGATAAAATAAAGAATGGACAGAAGGTATTGAATAGTGTAACTGAAAAAATATTGTGATAGATAGATCCATACAATTTGTAGATTTTAATCAAACCCTAGTCATGCACATTTTTGCAAATTTGAAAGACAAGAAAGAAGACATTGTCAGCATGCTTAAATGAAGTTTGATTCCACCTATTTTTTATATTTTGTGAGAAAAATAAAGGGAGAAAGATGATAGAAAAAAAAGGAGAATTAGATCCTTTGAAGGCCCATTCCACTTTTTTTCTCATTAATTTTTTTTATGACAACCTTTTTTTATTATCTTGTTCTTTTTTTTTACTTTTCATCTTTTCTGTTTTTACAATCTACCAATAACTTTATTGAAATAGTTATAATGTTCAATAAATAATTCTGCTCAATAAGAGAAAATTACTATGGTGGCAAAGCTGTACTAATATTTTTATCTTGAAACAATTAATATTTCATTTTAATATTTAGCGGTGTAAATAAGGCTTACTATTAAAGTAAATAATACTTTTACTTGCTAGAAAATTATGGTTATAGAATATACCTACATTGTCTAAAATTATTAGAATTCAAATATGAATAAATATGAATAAATATGAATTAAGTCTCGTATTAATGCCGATAAAAAATGTAAAATTAATATATTAAACATCATATAAATAAAAAAGCAGACTTAAGATTTTAATCTGAAGGTAATATTAATTTTAATAAAAAAGCTGACTTTGATATTATTATTATTATTATTATTTATACGTTGTGACTGATAAAGATACATACTTGCAGATACAAATAAGCAAAAAATTATTTAAAATTATTTTTACCCAAACAATTGTTATCTATACCAAACAATTATGATGTTTTAGATCGGAAAGCACTTGATAAGTAGTAGTTCGCATGCTTAGGCAGCCATCATGTGCAAGAAATCTGAGCTGTGTAAAACACAAATCCAGAGTTTGGAACCACAGACAAACTAGTGGTCTCATTTACCATATTAAGGACTTTATTAATCCCATTCCAGGGCCATAAAAGAAAGGCTAGCAAAGAAACATGCACATAATTTAATAGGCAAGCACACTGACACGAAATCCATATTTGTTTTTGCTATAAAGAAATAGTTATTGAAACGTGTCATGGTATGAGGTCAAAATGAAGTATACTTTATGGAATATCTATGACAAAATAGAATAAATATTGTCCTGAATTTTTTTCCCCTCAAGAGTAAGGCCATCTTTATAGTTTTAGGATGTCATCAGTGAATATTTTAAAGACAAGTGGTTGATAAATACTCATATTCTACTGTATTTTCAAGTGATATGTTAAAGAAAGTGTTTTAATATTCCTCATACTTTATATGTGTAGAAATCTTGTTTCAAAGGGTGAAATGAGAACTAAAAACGGTTGTTGATTGACGAGTCTGTCCCACTATCTCCTGATTCTGTGAATTAAAAAGAAAAGGCTCAAATGGAAGGAAATGGGTGCATGTGGAATGTGATGGTTAATGGACAGGACAAAGAATGTAGTAATTATGTGGAAAGAAGGTGTGGAATTTTGAGAAATGAAAGTTGAAAAATGGAGGAAAGGGTGATGGGTTAGCCACATGGAATGGGATGTCAGTGTGGGAAAATTTAGAGATGTATTGTCAAGGTTGCACGCGTGTCAGTACTGAATAGGGAAAAAGGTGTTTGGGCAGAGAGAGAGAGAGAGAACATTGTCTAGGATCTGACCCATATTTGTCTGTTCCAAGGAGAACAATGTGGATGCAAATACAAAAGGCCAATAACCATTCCAATTCTTCAAATGCCACGTGAAACCCTTTTTTTCCCATTTTCACATACTACACTCACTCACTCACTCGCATGCAATGCTATTGTATGCAACCCAATCTCATCACTCGCCTCACGTCTCTCTTCAACCCTTCCTTGTGGGACATCCAAACCACATCACATGAATCTCAGGCAAACCCTATGTTCTTTTTTAGTTTCACAGCCAAAAATGTGATTGGAAAGTTAAATTTATTAAACCTAGTTAATCAATTGTTTCTACATTATTAGATTAGTTATTAATGAAACATAACAAACTTATAGACCCCTCTATGGCTAACCTTCCCTACCCTGTTCTTCTGCTACAACAACACATAAGTGTGCAGGTCTTAATTTGTTGTCATCAATAATTGAGAGCCTGTTAATACTTTATCCCAAGCTTCAAAAATCTATAGCATATCAGAGTACTATTATTAGTATAAAACATATCTTATTATTCTCGATAATAACTTCCTCAACTGAAATAATATAAAAAATGAGGATAGAGAGGAGGAATTCAAAGCAGAAAACCAATAAAAACGATATATAAACAAAAATAGAAACACTAAAATCAAAGTAGCTCAACTCAAACGGAGCGGAGCCGGGGGCGTGGGACCGCCGGCGAGAAGGTCGGCGAGAGCCGTCATGGCTCGCACTTGCATCTCCAAGGCAGATATGTAGTCACCGGCTTCTTCTAGAAGCTTCGGGAACGACAGCTTCCGGCAACCGGGGATTAACCGTCCGAGAACGCGCGCTTTCTTCTGCAACGGCGGGACCGTTCTCCGAATCTCCGGAGTCCTCTTCTTCACCAATCCGGAGCCGGACTTCCTGGCCTTCCTGTGGTGCCTCTGCTTCCACCGGCCAAACGGATTCGCGAGAATCGCGCGGCTCCAGTGAGTTCGGCCTTTAGCCGTGGCGCCGAGGGCGCGGTCGGCGGTTGCGCGGACATCGCGGGCGGCGGCAGGGCTTTTACGGCGGAGCGCGTGGAGGAGGTTGAAGGCGTAGATGCGGTGTTCGGTTTGGGAAGTCCAGGGAGCGAGGGAAGCGTGGTGCGTGAGTTTGCGGCGCTTCTTGTGATTGGAGTGTTGTGATGACGTAGGAGAATGGAGGTTTGAGTGGAAAGACGCCATGAGAAGAGAATGATGGATAGAAGAGGGATATGATTGGAATTGTTCTTGAAAACAGAGAAGGTGGAAGCGATGATTGAGTGATCAGCAATTGCAAGAATTGGAATTCACATTTGAATGAAGAATGAGCGAAGAAGATGATGATATTAAGGTGAATGCAGAGAGAGAGAATGAAAGAGAATTCACGAGGATCCACGCGTCCTTCTCTTTACTTTCCATTCTTTCAATTTTACCCCTGCTTTCTTTCTGTGTTTAATTTTCACATGTATTCTTATTTTACACTTCATATCATATAAAAAAAAATAGGTTGAAGAAGGACAAAATTAGCCCAGATTTGAAAGTTTGACTAGAAAACCGAGATGAATAACACTGTACTGCAAAGTTTTCCCATAACAAACGAGAGCAAGATAGTGACGTGACATAGCATGTGTTAATGAGGAAAATTAAGGTTCTAATTGCCCACAATAACAAATTAGGCTCACAACTTGCCAAATTAAAATATGATATTATATTAGGTTTGACCCTCTCTTTCTCTTTCTCTTTCTATTCCCATTTTTAGTTGGTGAAACGTTAAATTCCAATAGTAACTGGAAGGAGGTACTCATTATCTTAATTAATGAAAATCCAAGCCTTCATTCATTTTCAAAGCTAATATCTAATCACTATTACTCTATTATTTGTTATATTTAGTACATGTTATGTTATGGATAAGATCTCTCCTTTTGGCTCAATCGTCTTAACTTGTTTACAAAGATATATTATATAGAAGAGAATTAAAAGTTAAGAAAAGATAAATAATATCCCCAACATCGTAAAAGCAACCCAAATTTTGATAATAAAATGACTTCTTTACCCTAGAGGAAAAAAATAAAAATAAAAACCCTATTTGGAGGCCCACCCAATTGTTAGGTAATTTTTGAAACTGTGTGACCTTAGAGGTAAATTTTGTGTGGAAGTGTACCTTAACTACATACAAGCATTTTTCACGCGACGTGCAAGGTTCAGTGTTCACCCTTACAAGAGAAAAAAAAAAGTGAGTAAAAAGTATTTGAATCAAAATGGTCGGTGGTTGCAATCTCTCAACGGCCAACATTGATGGTGAGACGAAATGATGATGCTTTCTTTGGATAGTTTTGGCCTTTGTTTTGGGGGGGAGAGGGTTGAAGGAAATGGTTGGCATGTGAGAAAAGTTATGGAGAGAGTATTATTGTAATGTAAAATTGGGAGTGCCTTTACCTTTACCTGCAAGAATTGGATTTGATGTTCACGCTTGGAAACTGATGAATGTTTGTGAAAAAAAGACGACATGGTTTGGGGTAAATGCAGCTAAAGAAGTGGCTTTTGAAGGCATTCATGACATGGCAATGGTGCATTGGAGGTATCATTGGTTGTGCATATGGGGTCAGACTCATTTGTCTCTATTCGTGACAATGATTAGAGGGGATGCACACACATGGCAAGCCTACACACAAAAGGAACGCATGCCACTGTTTTACTCACAAATTCAAAACTCTCTTTTACAAACTGTTAAGTCTCCTATGAATATAACAAATGCTTCACATCTTTAAATTCATCATAGTTTCATTGATCTACTAGGGAATGTTAGGTTATGCACATGAAGATTTGATAGTTGTTCATTTATTTCTAAACTTATGTGTGTAACTTTACGAAAAAGTATAAATTAAGGGATTAACATCGAAGTTATAATTCAGTTCATCTATATTTGATTATCTTTTACAAAAAGTATCATCTAATACATAACACATGAAATATTTTCAACTCATATTCTATCATATACTCATTATAATTTTGTGTGTTATTACTGACTTAAACGTCGGAGTGTCAACGTAGGAGAAAATCCTCTTTTTTCGAAGATTGAATCTTCAGAATTTGAAAAAAGACCACTAAAAACTCATCCAGATTTCGACCGACCTCGAACTGTTAAAGAAGACAAACATTGGTTAAATTACACTTCCGAGTACCTAATAATTTCTTATTTTTCAGTTAATTTGTATCGTTCGGACCACTGTTTGGTTTTTTGTTGTTTTGAAAACAAAAGTTAGACTGAACTCAACCCCTTCTTACAGGCCAGAAAGATTCCATTGTGAGTTACGTGAATTATTATTATTTGAGTCCGAAATGGGAAATCAGAAACGAATCTATCCAAATGACATGTAAGACAAGTTTGCCTCCTTGAAAGAGACATGCTTTACTGTCTAATCTCAACACGAAACGTGGTCTCGTACAATGATTTTCGGCTTTAGCTATGAAATAATCAGAGTATGCTTTCATCATCATAATAAGAAAATTGTGAGAATAACCGAATCAGAACAAAACCCCTTCTGTTACAGGATTTACATACGTACATGGTCAAAGTGATTAAAGTGAGGGACTCACGTGTATAAATCTAAAGTAAAATAATAATAATTATAATGCAATTATGTTTAATTGTAGTAATAAAGTTACTCTTATAATAAAATAAGAGTGTCATGTGAAGAGGAGCAAGATATTTTCTCATACTTTCTGTCCCATCACACCACCTCTTGTATTTTTGAATATTTTTCCTTAATATTGTTGGAATTGGAAAACGATAAGAAAATTTTAAATCAAATTTTAAAATACTTGGTTAAAGAGAAGATGGTTAAAGAGATACTTGGTTCAAGCATAACTTACTTAAAGCATCTTTTAAAGTCGTATATTCAAATCAGTTGCAGTATTTTCGTAAAGCATCATCTTTCTCCCTTTTTGTCACGAGATATTTTGTGCAACTATTTATTACTTGGTTGGTGTGACAAATATTTGTATTGTGATTAAATTAAGTTGTGTCTAATGAAGTTTTTTTCAAAGGATCCGTTTGTCACTTTACCAAAAAGAGGACCCTTTTGCTGTTGTTCACGAGTTGAAGGTACATCAAAATTCACACTACTGCAATTATATCTTCAATATAAATAAGTCTTAAGCTTGGGTTTGGTTCCAAATCAAATAAAAAAAACAAAAAAACTATAAAAGATAACCTTGACCCACTCCTAAGTAGAAGCACTAAGTTTTCAGAAAGTAAAAGGAGAGAGAAATAAATTTTAAAAAAATAGTTAAAAAGTATAATTGAATGCTTAGTAATTTTGTATGGTAAAAGTAGAGGAAAACATTTTGGAAGAGGTACAATTTAATTAGTATAATAAAAATAAATAAATAAAATAGAAGATGGTACAAGAGTCTCATAATTTTCAAAATTTGTTTGACTGAACAAAAAAAATTAATTATCTTTCTCTCTCCACTTTACCAAACAAACCATAGGTAGTATTTATATGAAGGTTTCCATAAGTACTCAGAAGAAACAAAATTATTGACTTTTGCATAACTTAAACTATTTTATATATAGTAAATTTGTAAAAAATTCCATGTATTTTTATAATTTATTTTAACTTGTAAATAAATTAATTTTAGTTTTAAAAATATTTTTTATTTATTTTTTGTTTTCTCTGCTAGAATTACTTATACATAAGTTGAATGACTAGCAAGAGATGCAATCCTCTTGTAAATAAATTTGACTATATCGTTGACCAATGTTTCGTAGTGTTTCCTACAAACCTTAAGCGCTGATTTGGATCTCATTTCCTTTTATCACTGTTAGGAGGAAAATTGAAAGAAGATAAAAGTAATAAAAATAAAAACAAAAAGTAAAGGATATAGAGAAATAGATAGGTAAGCCTACCAAACATAATACAGAAATTTCCTTCAATACTTATTTAGATTAGCAAAGAGAAAATAAATAAAAAATATATTTTTTTCCAAAATAATAAATCTACCAAAAAAATTAACCTTTTACTCTATTATTTTCCTCAACATAAAATTATTTAAATTATTTAAAACAACTATACAAAAAATAAAAGGAACTCTCTCACCAATTTAGCCTCCTTAGGTTGGGTGTATAGAGTGGATTTAATTTATCCAATTTTTTATTTTTCTAATTTTTTTTTCTTAAACAATTGTAAAAAGTAATTTTTTTTCATTTTATTTCCTCTATTTCCTTTCCTTCGTTTTCATTAATTTAAACAGTTTGTGTTTAATGTTGTCTGTATAACACCTAGTGAGGCATTTGCAAGCTCCAAATTGGATGCAGTATTTTGAACACATTTGAAAGAAATATAAAGTTTGTTTGGTGGTAAAAATTGGAAGAGAGGAAAAGATAGGTTGTGGGTTTAAATCCCTTACTAACAAAAGTTAACATATTAACTATTAACGTTTCTTAAAAAACAATATTTAAAAAACTGTTTAGCCAAATATTTAGAGTGAAATAAAAAACAACTTTTGTAATATAATTTTCGTGTAGAAAAAATATATTAAGTTTTATCATAAAATCATTTTTGAGAAAAAATTTCAATACCAAATTACTTCAAATTCAAATTTGACCATAATAAATGTAAAGCACTTAAATCAAATTAAACATGTTTGTATATATTCATTATGGAAATATGGCACTTCACTCATTAAAGTTCACCCAAAATTTGTCTTGAGAAGGGTTGACCTTGATAATATTACCAAAAGTTATTTGCCCATTGCTGTCTACTCCTCTAAGAATACCCAAAGAGAGAAAGATAATTCTATTATAACAATTGGCACTTAATAACCAGGGAAAGATATTTTTTTAATAAAAAATATATGATAATGGGTTTTGAGTAGAATGAAAGTAATACTATGGGTTTTTTTTTTTTTATTAAAACATTACAACTGATTTTGAATGTCAATATATAATACTGTAGAAAATGTGTCTAAGGACACTCTCAGTTGTCTTTACAAATAGGTAAAAAACATATTTAATTTTCTTGGCTGATAAGAAGCAGAATGAGATAATATTTTCACCCTTTATCTTTGTTCAAAAGTTTATTTGGTATGTTTAAATTATATTATAAAACATAACCGATTATATTTACCTGCGATATGTTGTGTTTATATTTAATATAATCAATTTATGTAAGTTTATCAATTATATTATTATATTATATGACATATTCATACAAATATTAAAATAAAAAAATAAGATGATAATAATATTATTAATATTTGTACCGGTACGACCGGACAACTCAGTCAGTCGGCCAGCATTTGAACCAGTTAATCACTTAACCATGGTGACAAGGTCACATGACGACATGTGACTGACCGATCATTAGTGACGAACAAAGGGTTGACTAAGTTAGCAAGGTTAATCCACAATTAAGAACTGTTTAGTGCAACCCTAAATATGAACTAACCTCCTAATCCAACCCACCAATGAAGGTCCATTAAGATAATAATGGTACTCTGACACCTGAGTGCTAACACTCCGATTGACTTGAGCGTTGGAGTGTCTTCTGCAAGTATCACCCCCGCCTATAGAGCCGAACGACCGAGAAAAAGAAAGAGTAGTAGGGAGTTTGGAACATCAGTGACCGACCAAAGGTAAAGGCAAATCAATCATTCTCTAGGCCCAATCATTCTCTAGGCCCCAGATCTGTTCGAGAACAATATTAATTATTTATAAAATTGAAATTAATGTATAAGAAAGATAATTTTACAATCCTTTTGAAATTACTTACAAAACTTTGTTCTTATATTTTTCTTCACATTTTCTTTCTATATCGAAATAAGCACTTTCCATTTTTTATACTTTCCATTTGATAGCCAGCGGCTGCTTAATTGGGATTTGGTGAAACTAACAGATATGAATGCCTTATCTTAATATTATAATCCAAGTTCTACCAACAAAGGCTAACCTTCACTCTATAGATTTGCTTTCTACCTATGAAGGGCCTCACATATTTCTATGAAGAATTTTTCTTCGTACACCTCCAAAGTGTTAACCGTACAGTATATGTATTGTATAAAAATATTAGTATGTTAGATTATTGGCCTCCAAGTGCACGAATGTCGACTTCGTAGACAAACCATCCTTGCTTATCCATGAAACAACCATTATAATAATGAATATACATAATAAAATAAATTATTTAACATGATTACACAATGATGATTGATGAAGACATCTTCAGAGAAGCGAGAAAGGGCACATAGTACCCTGAGTTTTGTTAGTTGTGAACTTATGTGTTGTATCAGAAGAAAGATTAAGACTCAAGCATTTGAATATTATTATATACAGAAAAAGAAACAAAAGATGAGGAAGAGAAAGAAGCGCTAGAGAATCTGGTTTAAGGTGTCACCAACTCACGGAGCAACTGTCTGCAGTAAGCTGTTGGTTGAAGTTTTGGGTTTCACAAGATGTGCAAGAGTGACGTCTGCTTTGGCAGGGCTAGAAACTCCCTCTGGGAAGGGGACCTCAAACAGCAAAGACTGGTACAAACAAACTTCATCTTCCTTGCAATAGTATACCTGTAAAGAGACAATGTAATTCTTTTTACATTATTGCTCGATGAGTTTGTCCACCACCACCACCACTATGCGAGGTGGATTTATAATCATTGCAGTTGAATACATGAAAAAGCTAACAAAATTGAGGTAAAAGTCGGTCACTTTAGAATTAAGATTCCCAACATTAGAGAAAGAAACTGCTAAAGTTTTCATCGATATTTCTAAATTAAACTAGAATTTCAAGGATCTGAAACTTAAGAAAAAGGTTTGAAGGCGAGAAGCAAACCATATTATTTCACAATCCGACCAACTTCTGAGTTCTGTAATGAGGCATACCTTACAATTAATTCTTCCCATTGAAGCAGAGTTAGAGGATCTCTTAAAGTGAAGAGTTGCAGATCCTTCTGGACTAATGAATCCATCAAGGGGTTCAATATTCACAGCATCTTCAGGTTCAATATCCACGCTGAATTTACTGCGTGCTTCCTGCAATGTAAATTTAGGAGAATAGTTAATGAAATATATAATCTCTATTGTATGCTAAAAATTGAATTATTAGTGCGTTTGAAATAAAGGAAGGGTGAGGACCTTTGAGAAATGATACTCGCTTGGTAATGATATTTTAATAGACAAGTTTCCCTCATTTGATGAAATGGCATCAATCGTAATTGGCAATGTATCGGCTGATGCTCGCCGTCTAAGACGTTTAAAAGATCTTGATTTTGGTTTAGGAGGCTGAATTCCTTTAAGCTCCAAGGTACGGAGTTCAGTTTCATCAGCGTTTAAATCTAGATATCGAATTAAGCTGTTGTTTGTGTCAGATATAAATAATCTCCCTGAAAACAAAAATAGAGAACAACAAAAATTTGTAAGAATAAGGTTGATTTAAAGTTAATTCATTTTAGACCAAATAATTGAATCAAGTGATCAACAACCCAAAAAAGAACAAGATATGTACTTGTACCACAAAAAAGTAGTGTAGGATTATATAATCATACATAATCTGATGACAGTTATGTCCACTATAGTTTATGTATATAAATATTTAAAGGCTAAATTATACAAAATGGTCCCGACAGTACGCTAGCTCTAGGTGCATGGTAAACACTTTGAGAAGAGGGAGAATGAATGCGATCAGATTTATTGACAAAACATACAGAACAAAAATGAAATAGTTTATTTATTTGAGAGGCAAATTACAATGATTGAGCATTATTAAAGGATGGATTGTAACTGTGTTTAGTGTACACATTAATATTCTGACTTATAACGAAGAAGAATATATTTATTAACTCGTGTGTAGTGTAGACGAGTTAAATTTGTTAAAAACATTATCAATGTGAGATACCTTGAGAGATTTTGTAAGCATATTAGTCACGTGGTTGCTGAAGAGCAAAATATGTATACTTGGGAAGCGTAGCTGTTCTGAGGAGTTAAAAATGCTGGAAGGGTACAAAAGCTGCTAAAAGGCAAACAATGCTCCGAGAGCACGCCGGTTTCCAAAGGGTGACAACTTCCAATGAACAGGAAATGCTCAAAGGGCATAATAGTCACTGGAGAGAAAAAACATGCTCGGAGGGCATGGCGACTACCAGAGTGCTAAGACTTGAAGGGCGCTGTTGTCAGAAAACAAAAATGCTCAAAGGAAGCTAAGGCTTCCAGCGAGCCAAAATATTGTACCAGATATTGTTTACCTAGGAATATGTTAGAGTGACAAAAGTCGGCACCAATACATCTATTAAAGAGAAATTGGATAATGGCTCTGTCACGGCTTTAGTAAGCAGATTTCCTTACAAAAGGTCTTCCCACAAGACGATGTCATGATCTCACATGCAAGTTAGAAATTATATATATCCATACACCAGCTTGAGGGTAGGATATTAAGTGTACTACTAGAAGATATTAGAAGATTCTAGAGATCCTTTGTAATCATTACTTTAGGGTTAGAGTTCTCTATATATAGAGGTTAATGTCCTGTTTCAAATAAATAAAGTGAATAAAGTATTCTTTCATTGAGATTAATCCTTTGAAGTACATGTATGTAAAAAAAGTTTATATTCCATCTTAGAGTCATGCAGGGCAATTTGTGAAAGCTCTAAAATAAATTAAGTAGATGGAAGTAAAGAGAGCATACCATTGTTCCCTTCAACAATTCCTGCCGGTTCAGAGAGCTGCGAGAAAAATGATAAAATATATTACACATACATCAGCTTTATATTGAGAAAACAAGATACATCTTTGTTTTATCTTCAAATAGACTTCTGAGAAGGATGGCTGAGAAAAGAGAAGCATTCAAACATGTGAAAAATTTCTATTAAATAATGAATCTACAGAATAAAAGACCCGGAAACAAGACTAGGTCAGAGTAAGAATGTCAAATAGCATAAATTTCTCCACTTTTTCCCATTTCTAGGGTAGAAAAAGGAAAATAAGAAATCTCTCTAGAAGAAACTCAAAATTTGGGTTTGAGTCATCCCAATTCCATAAAACAGGCTTGCAAAGTAAAAATTATACCCACTTATATAGTCCATGTGGAACTTGGATTTTTCCAAATACACCTCATCATACCCAACTCTATTGAGTTTGCGTGGAGAATATAGTAAGTGGCCCTTTTAATAGATTTAAAGTAGACTTTGATACCATCTTAAGATTTTGATTGAATATAACTCAACCTTAAAAATCTGACTTGTAAAATGAGAGTTTACCCCTACTTATATATTCTTTAAAGGCTCTACCTTTAGTTAAAGGGGAACTTAGGGGTTTCCCCGATAAAGAAAAAAAAACTAACAAAAGTAATGTTAACCACATCAGTAGAATAATTCCCAGGAAACCTGTTGCATATTTCAAGTTAGTGCAAATATCATTAAGTATTATTAAGCAGCATCAACACATTTGTAGTGCTTTTCTTTGACAGTCTAGTGGTCATTAACCAACTTGTAGAAGAATAAAAGGAAGAGAGCATCTGATATTCTAAATCCTAGAAGTGTCAATTTTCAAAAAAATTGTCATTTATTGTGCTTCATCAGCTTGAGATCATGCAAACATATGCACTATATGCAACCAAAAACTAAGCAAATTAAATTCATTCCACCTTTGAAACAATTGACAGTTGCACACTTACATGTATTAAAACGAGAAAAAAAAAGGAATGCACAGCAGTATGTCTTCTTGAATGGATGATTCAAGATTTTATAACAATAATATAAACTGGAATTTATATGCTAACAAGGAGATGATTTAGGAAAACAGCATAGAACATTTTACCAACCTGAGCTTTTACAGCCGTTCCATCTTTGAAACCAGCTTTTCCAGTTCCTGCAATGGTGTTAACTCTTTTACTAGTTGGATCTAGCTTCTTGATCTGATAATTTAAAACATAACACAGGGAAGGGAAATAGGCAATTCAGTCAATGAGGATAATGGAGCTAAAGTCTGACCATCCAATTAATTAAATTGTGTCTAAGGTGTTTCATGTATGATTCCAAAGCTCCAAAAGATATGTTAGATGACATAATCCGAGTATCTGACTATGTTTAGAATTAAATCACATATGAGACGTACGTAACTACATATTTAGAAAAAGAATCAGCTACCCTTGCAAGATTTCACATAAAAAAAGGTTAAAATATCTAATTAATGTTTAAACCTGCCTGACACCAAATATTGATTCTTAATAGAAACCAGCAGGATGACCAGTCAATCCTTGCCTTTTGAGGACAATACAGCAAGAATAAGGAGAGAATTGTTGGAAACTTCAACAATGACAGAAATTGGAAAATGCATGTAAAGACAAAAGGAACATGTAAATTAGCCTTATTGCATAGCGAGGAGCCTTTGGTACTGGAATATGTTAGTTAGCTATATAACTGAGTCGGTGTTCTCTATAAGATATATTGCATACCAGAGCCATGATAAATCAAAAGTAACTGGGTCTGAGTTCTCTACCTTGTGATTGTAGCTATCTGCGATATAAATTTCACCATCATTTCCACACAAAACCCCCAATGGATGTTGAAGAAGTACATCAGAGCCTATTCCATCTTGATCACCAAACTGCAGAGGTTTGAAGATAAAAAGGTAGGTTTAGATTACAAGGAGAGAAATTCTAAAGAGAAAGGTTATAAATGTATGATATATATCAGTAATTAAAGTTGTGTAGCTGTGAGTTTGAAGATTGAAGAACATTTGTATCATTAAACACCCAAGCTAATCTATTGCAATTTTTTTCCTTATAAAGAAACTTAATGGGCCAAAATAAAGCAGGAAATCTAAGTAACTTGTATCTGAAATTATATCAAAGCTACCTTAAACAAATTGTCAGAGAACATTGGGTCACCACCAGCTAACAACTGAGATCCTCCTGTTTTAAGATCCACAGCTCTAATTGAACTACTCTCACTATCAGCAATGTAGATCTTGCTTAGATCTTATCATGCAAAATCAAGTGAAACATTTATTATTATGAATGACAGTTAAACCGAGTTCAATTAAATTGTTGCCACAGGTTACCTTGAGACAATGAAAGACCAGAAGGTTGTGCAAATGACGTGTTTGTAGAACTATTTAAGTCAAAACATGATCAAGTAAGCAATAATCAGAAGTTTGTCGGAGCTCAAAAATCACCACAATACATGGAGTAAACTGAAACCAATAATTTCAAAACTATGGTCCAACCAACACATATCTTTCCTAGAAAAACTAAAAATAATCATTGGCAATTGAATCAATTTAATTGTCCCCTGAAAAGCAAGTGACTTTTTCATGCCATTTTTCATTAAAAATCCTTCTTGAATTTTTCACTAGTTTTTTATCCCCTTAAATTATCCAAATTCTGGGTTTAAAAATTCAAGAATGAGCTTTTTATACAATTCTTCTTGTACAGATTTTTTCAAAATTTTCAGCACAACTTTTAAGGGCATGTCAAACTTTTAAGAGATTAAACTTTTTTTTAATGAAACAAGTATGCATAGTCTTACGGTAATAGTTACAATAGCAACTAGATTGGCACTCTTATTAGTAACAATCATTTGCAAAATATTATTAAAAAATTAAAGAAACAAACCAACAAAAGTGGGGGATCACGCCAAACCGACTAGGAAAATCTAGAACTAGGAAGACCAAAACAATCTATAGAACGTCGTAATACAATGCAAGGAATGCTATCCCACCAAAACTAAAACTAACCAATGTTCATATTCTAAATTTGCCCAAGGCTTTCCACAAACATAATTAGATAAACACTTATTCTAAATTTGTCTTGTCCAAGACTTTTCACGAAGACAAAATTAAATAAACACCTATTCTAAATTTGCCTAAGCCTTTTCATGGACAAAATTAGATAAACATTTATTCTAAATTTGCTAAAGACTTTTCACGGACAAAATTAGATTATGCCTAAACACTTTTCTCAGGAACATGTATGGTTATCATTTTTTTTTTTCATTTACTCACACAAATAGTTATTATTCTTATAACTGCTCTTTGGGTTCTATCTAAAATTGTTCGGTATTATCTAATTTTGTTCGTGAAAAGCCTTAAGCAAATTTAGAATAGGTGTTCATGTAATTTTGTCAATGAAAAGTCTTAAGCCAAGTTTAGAATTGGTGTTTATCTAATTTTATTAGTGAAGCCTTATGTAAATTTAGAACAAATGTTTATCTAATTTTGTCCATGGAAAGCCTTGGACAAATTAAAAGCCTTGGACGTGTTTATCTAATATTATCCATGGAAAGCCTTTGGCAAATTTAGAATGTTTATCTAGTTATGTTCTTGGAAACTCTTTGGCAAATTTAGAATAATTAGGTTGGACACATCTGATAGATATTGCTTTTAAGACTGATCACACGTTTAATAATTTGAAAACATACAATGAAGATCGAATTATCCATGATTTATTTCGGTAAAAACATGGTTATTTAATGGTTACAAAAGTAAAGTGACTGGGGACCATGTGCTGATAGAAGGTAAAATATTGTGGAGGTGAAGTTAGAAACAATGGGGACTCAGAAAACAAAAGCCTAGAAATTGAATATTGCAAGAGACTTCTTCAACAAAAATGCATCAGAAAGGGTTGGAAGGAAGAAGACCTCATGTGGAGCTTCTGAACTATGTTGCTCTGTCCAACAATAAAAAAAAATGCTATACTAGAGTGAGACATCAAATTAAGTTGTAAAGAGTATAGCAACATATAGTAGAAGCTCCACAAGTTTTTGGCAAACTCCTAATTCAATAACAGTTTGAATACGGTTAGTTGGGCCTTCTGAAGTGGATTAGTTGCTAAAGGATAGGCAACGCAGAGCCATTTCGAGCCTATCCTAGCGAGCGTTTGTGTTGGGCCTATCGTGTCACCCGCTATCGGACCACCCAAAATATATAGTCCCACGCACGAGTTGGCAGTCTCGACGTGAGGGGTGTGTTGGAGATCCCACATCGACTAGAGATTAGAGTTTTTCATTATATATAAGTGGGTGCAAACCTCAACCTCATGAGCCGGTTTTATGGGGTTGAGTTAGGCTTAAAGTCCACTTTGTAATATGGTATTAGAGCCATTTCGAGCCTATCCTAGTGGGTGTTTGTGTTGGGCCTATCGTGCCACCCGCTATCGGGCCGCTATCGGACCACCCGTAATATATAGTCCCACGCACGAGTTGGCAGTCTCGGCGTGAGGGGGGTGTGTTGGAGATCCCACATCGACTAGAGATTAGAGCCTTTCATAGTATATAAGTGGGTGAAAACCTCACCCCATTGAACCGGTTTTATGGGGTTGAGTAAATCAAGCCTATTTGTCACTAACACTACAGATAAACATCAATCTGCATATCATGTAGAAGAGAGAATAACAATGAATATACAAATTAACAGTGTTTATATTAACAAGATCAGCACATGGTGCCTCCTAGTCACTTTGTTTTTGTAACCATAGAATAATCATTTTTTACCGAGATAAATCATGAATAATTCGATATTCATCTGACGTTTCCAAGTTATTAAATGTGTGATCAGTCTCAAAACTAATATCTTATGGAATGTCTACAACCTATTCTAAATAAAGGTTTTTAGGGAGAAGATTAGATAAACACCATGTTGCAAGTCTAAACATAGACAATCTTGAATATGTGGTTGCAACATAGAGAATAAAGGCAACAGAGCACTAAGACTATACATGAGGGAGGCAAAAAGATTTTTAAATACCATAAGTATCGATATAGCACAAAAATGCAGTGTCTGTGAAATAGCAACATTCTGAGCGTCATGGTATTCAAATTTCAAAGGTTACTTCAATAGAATCCACACAAGAACAACTGAAATTACTATTGGCATCAGCAAGGGGGTATTTTTATTTGAGGTGATACCTTGATCCATTTAAATTTCTTTCATAGCCATCACCACTAAATGCTCTCGAAGTTGCCGCCAATAAATTGTGCTCCCAAATCTGATGCTGGCCAGCCATGGCGATATAAATTTTTTCTTCAAGTGGATGAAAGCATACATCCCAAGGGGAATTGAGAAGCTGGAAAAGAGGGAAATGGAGGAGTCTAACATTGTGATCCATTAAGGAGCCTATAAGAATCACATTTAATGAAAAGACTATAATTAAAACAAACAATAAGGAGTCTAACTTTGTGGTTCATCTTAGATTCTTATCTATATATCTTTGCAAATGGCACTCGTCCTCAATATTTACTAATCAATTATATTACCTGTGTGTCTCCTTTTCCACCACCAACATAATCAGAGCCCTTGGTCCCATTTCCAGCAAGGGTCCGCACTTTCTCATTAACAAAATCAATTTCCCTTTTAAAACAAAAACAAATGTTAGACCCACCAACATGAAACTATTTAATTGACAATATTGAATAGAAATTTATTAAATTGTATTTTTTAATTAATAAATTGACCCATTGAACTTATGACAACTTGACTCGCATCCAATATGAATACAGCCCCAAAGTCCTTTATCAAATCAAACAAATATTTTCTTTTCAGCTGTTTTTTACTATTAAATTACCCTAAAATATCCATAAAGTGATGACCAGACGCTGTCACATATATCATAAATATGAAAATAAGGCTATTGATTTTCTGAAGCTGTCATGTACCTCAAAGCATGGTTTTCAGTGTCTGCAACATAAAGGATGTTTTTCTTTGCATTATAAGCAAGGCCCTAGAACGGAAAAAAAACAATTAACCTATATTGATGAAATACTACATTTAAGCAAGAATTAAATACTCTAGAAGCTCAAAGTATGCTTCTTTATTTTGTACCTGAGGACGGTTAAAAGTAGCATCATCAAAGGAACCATCCTTCAAACCTTCCTCCCCGCTGCTCCCAATTTGTACAATAAAATTCCCATCAAGGTCAGTAACCACCTGAATAAGCAACATGACCAGGTGACTTGCTGCTAATTTTAGTAAACAAACAACTTGCATAATTAGAAAGAGAAGGTATTAGAAATGCATGCTTTGGCAAGAGAACTCGGAATAAAGTATGCTAATTTGGGATTCAAAGTTTAATTTGCATTATTTAGTAACACAGTTTCATTATTAATATTATGGGAATTTTAGGTTTAGTAGTTTGGTCATCAGAATTTCATATACTTAGTTTAATTAGGATATCTAAGTCACATAATGCTGGACTTCATGTTTAATCTTTTATAATTGAATTTGAACAATAGTATTTAGTGAATTAAATAGTGCGGTTCCAGTGTCTAGTTCGAATATACATTAAGAGGAATGGACTTCTTCTGTAATTCTTAAGTAATTGTATGCAGCAGTGCCTTCAAAAGATATTCACGATTCGTCTTATATATGAGAAAGATTGCAAAGGTTCTATAAGATATTTTTTGCAACTTCTGAAGGGAACTTATGAATTGACCACAGCAAGGAGTATCTGGAAACCTGGCAACTACCATCCATAGTATGTTGAGTTAAAATACTGCTCCAAATAGTTTGTATGAGAAGTAAATCTAGTGACTCATCATTACAATTATGCACAAGTGGTCATGAAGAGAGAAGTTCGGTGTAGGTAGTGGTAGAGCACTCACTATGCGATTATGGTTGCTGTCAGAAATAAAAAGCCTGTTATTAAGGACATCTACTGCTAGCTTTCCAGGAAACTTCAATGGAGAAGTCAACAGGCGTGGATCATTATCTTTCTCCAAACTCAGGGAAATTGGCGTATTGTCCAGGATGTTTTGCTTTCCATAAAATAGAAGTGCAGCCTCCACAAAATCATCTAGATCCTTTTCAAAACAGGAATAATGCAACACTTGTTTTAATCACCATATTGTAAGAAAAATAATAGCTATAACTACATGTATCAATTGATGAAATTGGGCACTATTAAGAAAAATTAAATCAACGACAATAGCAATACAAATCATTAAAAAATCCTTGGGCGTAATATAAATAATTCCTCCATGCTTAAGCTTGGTTGGGAATTGATTGACGCTCAATCTAAATGGGTTAATATTCTTAAAGCACAGGCTCCGTGACTATTCAGTTCCATAACTACCTAAATGACAGCCTCAAGACAATTATTACACAGACAAATAATTAAGACCTAATAACACTAATTCTGCTTCTTACTTCTGCCAACATAAATTTTCCATGGCCTGCCAGAAAGACTCTGCTTGATTTTGCTGTCTGTAAAATTACTCAACTACAAAAGCTATTTATGGCTGTGCAATAGATACCTACAGGCTCATAAACAAGACCTTTTGTTCAACAGATAATATTACCGCCTGTTAATTAGATGGTTGCATGTGTCCAAAATCATCAATCCCTTGGATAAACCCGTGCGCGCAGCTCATTAGTAGGACAAATATGAATATAAATGTCTGCCACAGATATCTAGCACAGTAGCCATTTTCTTTAAACAATGCTAAATCTATAATACCCAGAGTCATAGTTCTGGTATTACACAAACTAGTAACAGCAACAAAAAAAGTCATACTATGCACATAGTCCTAGAATTATCTTCCATTATTTAAAAATATCACAACAAAATTTAAAACAAAATACACATAGATGAGACTAAAGATCGTCATCAGTACCTTCTTGTGACCTTCTCCTGCTAGTTGTGCAAGAAGCTTACCATCAGGGCCAACTATAGCAAATGTTGGCCACGAATTTATACCCAAGTTCCTCCAAAGAAACATGTCTCCGTCGTTGACAACCTAAAAGGAGGAAATAGATAATAAGATTTGGTGGAGCACACTTTATTAAGCAAAAGTTCAAGAGCCATAAAATATTAACAAAATTAAATATCAAAAGCAAGGAACACTGATAAACAAAATGCCAGCAGAATAAACTATGAAACCAAAACATTGGTTTTTCGTAAACTGAACATCTGACCATAACCTTCTGACGATGTTCAATTTTTTCAGAAAAAGGAAAATAAATACTTTGAAATATTAATGGAATTTGAAATTCAAGCTTTACTGGGTGAGAAATTCCATAGCGTAGAACTGCATTGCGAATTGCTTCAGAATCTTTCTCGTTATCAAACTTTGCAGAATGAACACCCACAACAACAAACTGAACAAAGAACAATATCAAACATTAACTAGACAAGTAAATAACTTTTCACACAGTTACAGAACAAAAAGGAAAATTCTTGAAAATTTTGAGAAATTACCGGCGTATCTTTGTATTTTTTCTCTAAAGCATCTAAGTCTGGCAACACGTGCATACAGTTTATACAACAATAAGTCCAGAAATCCAGCAATACAATTTTTCCTTTCAGATCCTGCCAAAAATTAGAATCAAAAGCTAATGAATTATATCAGATATTTTCATCAGATTATAATTCAAACTTAATAAAAGTACCCTGCGAAACTGAAGTGGAGCTGTATTCAGCCAATCAAGTTTAGATGGAAATTCTGGAACTATCTGAGCACTTCCCCTTGAATTGTGAAAAGAAATTGATCATAGTGTATTAATAACAATTACAACTTCTACAATAGCTCATGGATGTACTGAGCTTCAATGTTCAATCAATGTGTTTTTTTTCAGAAGGAGGAGATGATGGTTACAATTCTAAACAGATAAAATAACTGACAAAAGAAAATATTGTCTTCAAGCTAAATATTGGACAATATTGAGAAAACGACTATATATATATATATATATATATATATATATATATTAATAAAATAAGCATAGGGTTAAAATCATCGGAAAATATTTATATATAAATTTATCAGAACACTAATTACCTGCTTTCCAGATCAGATATGTAGTTCACAAATTGCTGGATTCTATCATATCTTGAGCTATCTGAGAACAAAAAAGCAATAAATGTATGGATTATACTTCAACTTTTAGTATAACTCAAAAAAATTGAAGAAAAAAGGCTATAGTCAATACCACCACACTTATCTATCTAGCAGTGGTATTGACTATAGCCTTTTTTCTTCAATTTTTTTGATAGGATAGATGAAATCCTTTTATCTATCTAGCATGTAACAGCTTAAGTTCTAATGCTGATTGTTTCTTTGACGTGACCATAAAGCTTCAATCACTTTATGGTCCAAAATATGATTTGGTACCTAGAGCAGAAATGAGGTATTTATCCTTGCCTAACATGCAGTTTTAAATTCAGTGGCAATTTATATTCATATTTATATATATCATCAACAAAAGCCATGAGATAGGAAAATAAATAAAGTAATTCACCTTTCTGCTCCAAGGGTGGCTGGGTAACACCAAACAACTGATTCCAAACTGCCTTCGGGGAAGCATATTGCATTGCCTGCAGTACAGCGATGAGCACGTGATTGACTTGCAAATTAATTGTCCCTCCAAAAGATTAAATTGAAGACTTAAGATTCAACCAAAGTTGAGGCAAATTTTGTGCAACAGCAATGTACCTTCCAGTTACTTAAGGTGAAGATAAGGCAAGAGATAGCAATGCCCAGACTTCCAAATCTCAGTATATCTCGCCGAGAACCCTGCAACCTGCCCATAAATTATTTCTGCACCCTCATAATAGCAAAGCAACAAGAAGCACTGCTTGTTGCAAGGGCAAACCACATCAATAAACAGTTTCATTCTCATCAAAAAGCCATTGTCCATAATATAGGAGAACGACACCAGACCATCATAACATCAGAAATCCTTTTATGAGAATCCTCCATTGGCTAGTTAATGAATCATTCAATTATTTACGTTGTGAACAAATGCAAACGGAACTACATTACATCCCGCTACTGTTCAGAGGCAACTTGTTTCAATTTTTACAATTGGAGGTCGTTAGACTTTTATTTTTCATACTTCCTTCTTTGAAATACACAAATATATACTAAAAGCCAATTCCACTTAAAGACAAACCTTTTGCCCCAAGTACAAAATCTTCACACACAAAAAAAATCCCCAACTTTCTCTTTTCTCTCCCCATCCCCTCCTCAAGCCCCCACGATTTTAATAACTGTTTCAAGCTTCGACATAGACACCATTGTGATTCTATCTCCTGCCTGCCTCTCCTTGCTTTTAAAAAGAACATCAATGTATACTATCACATACATACATACATACATAAATATAATGTGTGTGTATTATAAAATAATATTATGATAAATACTATATAAAATATATATTAAAATATAATGATATATTATTTTATAAAGTATAATATTAAAATATAATGATATATTATTTTATAAAGTATAATATTAAAATATAATGATATATTATTTTATAAAGTATAATAATAACATAGATTTCAAATTATTTCGGTTGTGTTATCCATTGTCCATTTAACAATGTACAAGATAAAAAAAAGTTATCCTGAAACTTAAATTTGTTCTCTTTATAATTATATTAGTGTGTGTATCAAATACGCACATAATGAATTGAAGGACAGAAAAATATAAACCCTCAAAAAAGGTTTATGAAATTAGTATTGAATTACAATCTATGATTTGATTCCTATAGAGGATAGTTATCTATCCATCATCGTCACAATGAAAACTGGTTAAAAGCAATGCAAATTATGCTAAGACTATATATATATATATATATATATATATATATATATATATATATATATATATCTTACGCACTTTCTTTTGTGTGAATATCTTTTTAAAATATATAAAATATATTAAAAATATATATATATATATATATATATATATATATATATATATATATATATATACCTTACGAACTTACTTTTGGATGAAAATCTTTGGAATTAAGGAGAACGAAAAGAGAACAAAAAAGGTTCCAACATGAAACTGTCTTACCCTCCAGCAAGCACAGCAGATGAAGACTCTGCAAAATTATTTAGAGTTTCAGAGCCCTGCATCCTCTCATCTGCAATGGCATGTGTAGATAAGACCTCGTGCAATATAATATCTAAACTCTTGCGCACTATTCAAAAATAATTGTCAGAAAATAACTATCTTAACTTTTAAGTATACTTTAATGGAACAAACAACTTGACAAAATCAGCCTAGTATTAAAGTGAACGTTTTGCAATAAGTGAGAACAATTTGCAATACATAGAGTACTCATAGCTCAGAGTTCTTAAATTATGGACCAAATGTGGTTTTCCATTCTACATCAGTGGCAAAAAGAATATTTAGAGGAAAAAGATAGATTTACAACAAGCACCCAAGACTACATACTATATCCAACAGAGCCACCATAAAGAATATCCTCAAGTGAAACACTTCCTATGTCATCCCGGATAAATGTTGGTTCGGCAGATTCCAAAACCTCATCTGATAATGAGGTCCTTACAGCTATGCAGCTACAAACAATGAAACAAATTATGTAAATATTTTGTCTACATTTTAATAACGTAAACATAGAGTGGTTTTGGTTGGAGTCTAGAAATTGGTTTGGGTTGGTAAGTTCAAACAACCATTATTTATCCTTTTTTTTAACAAAGGAAATACAAAGGTAATGCTTACCGCATTTGCGCAGCTTTGGCAGCTTGCACTCCAGCTAGCGCATCTTCTATAACAATACACTGGGAATACATATTACTTATTAATTATGTTTAAGAGAAAATACAACCCTCATGTCTAAGTTGTGCATTAAAATTTAATAGATGCTGATAAACATGATAAGAGAAAAATACGCCCATGATAAACCAAGAGTACTCCTCAGGGTGCAAAACACACCTCCAACCCACTTTGTGCTAAAATCTAACTTTTTATTAGAAAAACAGGAGAAAAATAGATCGATCAAACTCTAGACTACTTGGTCATAGAGGCTTCGATACCATGTTATAGACTAACTATCCCAAAAGCTTAAGGTTTAAGGTGAAGACACACTGTTCGTTTTATATTGCATCTTGAACAATATAACACCACCACTTTGAAAAATGCCAATCATCCAAAATATTAAAACATAGGCCTCTTGATAATAAGCTCAATCTAATACCATATACCTCACTAGGGGGCACATTCAATATTCTTGATGCAGCTAAGAAAATATCAGGAGCAGGTTTCAAATTCTCAAAAGCATCTGCAGAGACAATCACATCGAACCTAATAAAACAAATGCAATTGTATGAGAACAACATTTATAGAGTGTAGGTTACAATTAAAACTAAACCCGAGCTGATGAAATTAGGCTTGAAATGCAAGAGCAATTATGTTGTTTAAACCTTGTCTAAATTAAACATTCTACAGCTTAGCATATAATATGCAGTGGACTTACAATTCATCTTGGATTAGGGTTTAATACCATAATGTCGTTATAACTAATTTAAGAAAAAATAAAAAAGTTCCATACTAATGTTTACTGCATACTATCAGTAAATCAACAATATTTGTAGGTGCAGGTCAATGTCTCCATTAGCATTCAAAAAATTACTCAGAATGTTGGCTTACATTGACAATGGTAAACCAGCAGCGGCTAGATTTGCATCAACCTTTACACGATCAGCACTAGATGCAACAGCCACTTTAAGCCCTTTACTTTTACACTGTTATGTGGTACCATGTATTTTCTTAGTTCCTTGATGAATCAGAAAAGCAATCAAACAATGTTAATATCATGATTAGTCCTGCATACCTGAGAAATAAGTTCAAGGGCACCTGGAAATCCTATTCCAGAATCTGGTTTTGCAAACTGAGATAAGTGAAAAACATTAGGCAATATCGAGTAGAAGAAATAAAAAGTAGCATCAAGAGAAATATAAATACCTTATTTAAATATATTTCAAAGAACCTTTTTTTGGCAGCTTCTGTGTCAAATCCTTTAACTCCCTTAACAGAAGCAACACCTCCCAAAAAGTTAGCTTCTCCTTTCATGTTTAAAAATGGAAAAAAAGAACAATGAATAACTTAAAAGCTTAATAATCAATTAGCAACTCAACAAAACAAAATGGAACTTATCTATCTGCCAAATAACATAGTCGAATCAAAGCAAAATAAAAGTGCAGTAAGAGTATACTAGAAAGAAAAAAAGCATCTCGAACACATTCTTTGCTACATGTTACACATTGTAAGTGTGGAAGTTAAAAAGATGAGGAAATTTAAAAAACAAAAATGACATTATAGAAATTTGTTATTTTCTTTTTATGTTCTTTTGTCTAGTTTTAAGATAGGAAATGGATGTCTTCCAAAGTTTTGTTGTATCCTACCGAGTAACCTCTAGATCTAACTTGACCAACATTTTCTATTCATTTTTTATTTTTCTAATTTATTTCACCTAAAATCTTTCGGGGAAATGAAACAATTAAGAAGGATAAAGAGGTCAATGATTTTACCATAGACATGATTCATAACAAAACATTAAGACTGCTATTGATCCATGTACCCGACCCAAATCTACTTATTTCTCTTAACCACCTATTGGGAAAAGGTTTAGTTGTTGCTAAACATGAAAGTGTTGCACATCAATTGCTTAATTTAATAAAAAAAATGGAAATCAGATAGGATTTAAAAAATAAACACTTCAACTACATGTTAACCGAATCAAACACAATTTGAAATCTGTGACATAGGATAAGCCCAACAACAACCAAGCCTTCTTCAATGCATCCAAGCAGCAACGCAGTGACTCTTGCTCATTCGATACTATACCAGAGCCACATAGTTCGTTGTTTTGCGATAGATTAACACTGTCACCAAGTTGATCCATGTTGTAGAAGTTCAACTAAGATCTAAGTTAGCCTGACACAACCCTCACCTTTTATCTAAGTTTGTGCAAGGATTTACAAACCGCGAAAGCAGGTTTAGTCATTCTCATCATCTAGCTCTAAGCTGAGACTCCATAAAACGAACAACAACGTTTGTCCACGTCTTAGTGATTTTGTTTCTCCCTTCGCAATGCACATTCAATGCCAATGTTCTCTCACGGTGGATTAACGCTCCAAACGCACACTAAATAAATTATCGCTAATAAAGGCAACTGGCCAAAAACGCATAACATATTCAAAAATTACGATGCAGGTTGAAGCGTGAAGTTCAGGAAACAAAAACCGAAACCTAGAGAAATACCGGTTCCCGTAAACGGCACAAAATCGTCGACGGTGACTTCGATGCCCATCTCGGCGAACAAATCGACGCCGGCTTTTCTTGAAGGCTCTTCGCTGTTGCAAAGCACGCCGTCCATGTCGAAGAGCACCGCGGAAACCTTCCCCCACTCTCCTGATTCCGCAGCGACGTTCTTCTGCTCGACATTCACCACGCAAGCTTTCACTGCGAATCTCTGCGTCAAAACGAGGCGTTTCGATCGGCAATGGAAGAATCGAGAAGAATGAAGCGAAACGGGTTTTGGTCGTTTGATACTGGAGGAGAATAACAAGTGCTTTGAGGCCGTTGGGCGCAATAGGTTAAAACGACCCGTTTCAAATGTCGTTGCCATGCTTATGCAGTGCAGTGATTCTGTTTGTGAGTGGCGGGGAGGATCTTAGTTTATATTTATTACAAAACTCATGACAAATTTCAGAGGGTACCTTATCCACTTCTTCACCACACCATTTCTTTCTTTATTTTCATTTTTTCCCTCTCGGGGAGGAATTTTTCTGTCCATTTATGCATTCTGTGACTGAGAAGTTATTCAGTGACTAAGAAGTTACTCAGTTAGCTCATACTCTGCTTCACATAAGTTATTCAAATGTAGTTTAAAAATATTTTAAAACATTTAATAAAAAAAATTAGTATTCAATAAAAAATAAATATTAAAAAAAATGTAACTGATGATGTAAAATTAAGTTTTTTTTAAATAAATATTTAATATTCAAAATCATATTAAATTTTGTTTGTATGTATAAATAACATTTCCGTAAAAAAAAATTATCTCTATTTAGGTTTTTCTTAATTTCAATTGTAACCGTAATAGAGATCTTTCTTCCGACATCTCAAAACTTTTTCTATGTTTAATGATATTCTATTATTGTTATTAGTTTTTTTTTTTAATAATTGTTTGGTTGTTGATAATGAAGTTGAGTTTTTTTTTTCCTTTTTATATAATATTTTTATGTGAGGCTGTTTCTTAGGTTCCTAGATTTTTAAATATTTTCTAATCATATTACTCAAAGGGGTAGGAAGGAGATAAGTACAAGTTTTATTATACACATCTTTATTTTGAAATAAACAGTGATATTATTTCCTAATATGATTTTTTTTTCATCTTTTAACTAATAAATTAAATATATTTTAATCATTTTAATTTAAAATGAGAATAAAACCGATCTACCAAACTTTATATAAATGTGGTCAATGTGAAGGTTTCTGATGAGCTCATATAATACTCACACATAATGAATAATAACCCACGTTTAAATAATAAATAAGAATAATTTACATATATAAAAGGAAAATCTCTTTATTAGTTATATAGATGATACAAATAATGAAACTATACTAAATGTGCAATATACTAATGCAATACAAAATATATTTTCATTAAATTTGGGACATTCCTTAACATAATTTCGGAATTTAAAATGCACTTTGAATGGTAAATATAATATATATATATATATAATGAATTAATGTGTTTTGGCTTGTATAAAATCTAATGTGAAATACATTCCTAAATATAACATCAAAATACATTTTATAAACTAAATCTGAAATAAGGATCCTTTTGTCTTTTTACCATCCCATGGCAGGCACCTTCAAACTATGAGGTTGGAGAATGCAACTGTCTCTGTATTTCAAGACTATTTTGATTTGTCAATTGTTGGAGAATGCAATGGTTTTTTTATTCTAAGATCTTTACAATATAGAAGTTATTTAAAGTTTTATTACAGTTTTCCTTATTAAGAATTTGTAAATATTGCTTTTATGAATTTTTTATTTTATAAGTTTTCTATAAAAAAAAATGACATATGCGAATTCCTGTAACCTCTATTTTTTAAATTTTATTATTTATTTGGTAAAAAAATTGTGGTGGAAGAATATCTCATCGTATTTCATTTTTTTAATATGTAACTCCTAATATAAAAAAAATATATATATTATAAAATATTTCTTAAAAAAAAAAGTTAGCATGGAGCAGCTGCTATATTTCATAAAACAAAACATTTTTTTATAGAAACTTCCTTTACAGCTTCATTGAGCACCCATTAATGAAAGTAAAAACATGAAGGAAGAAAATATTGGAAAACAATTTTTTGTTGGGAAGAGAAAGAGTAACAAAGAGAGAAATAAAAATAAAGTTTATAATTTGTTTTGAAAAAATTAAATATAATTTCTTGTAGTAATTGTGTTTATTTTTTTCTCCAGAAGCAGAGTATCTCTCCTCTGATTCTAGCTATGTACCTATCCCTGCCATTTCTCAAGTGTCCAAAAACACTTCCAATTCAAAACAACTTCCTGTCATTTCCAACAACCCTATGCCACTGCACTACATCATTTTCAGTTAGACACATGAACCCAAGTAAAACAAATGTACGTATGCTCACTTTTCTTCTTTTTTATTTTTTTTATAATTATAAACAGAGTGTTTATTAATTTTATTAATAATTATTTTTTGTTGAAAAATATGAGTTACAATTTTCAATAAAAAAAAAATTTAACTAATTTCTAACACACGACATTTGAAAAGAAGATAAAAGGTCTCTAATTTCTCAAATGCTTTGTTTATTTTTAATATTTTTTACAAGATTTAACTTGTTGACTTTATCACTCTCTTTTAAGAAAAAAAATTAAATATTTCTTTTCTTCAAATTTAAATATATATTATTTTAGAGTAGTATATCTTTGGATATTGGAATGTTTTATTAAACTAAAAGACATGATCACTGTACCAACATATTTTATATAACTAAAAGATAACATATTAGTATATAATATATATATACAACATTATTAAATACAAAGCTCATCGTTAAATACATCATCAAAACCTTTGTATAAAATAACTACTATTTCATCATGAATACATCATCAAAATCTTTTTATAATATAACTACTATTTCATCTGCAAGTATGTTTGTTTATAATCCCACTTGTAATACCATTTATTTGTATACTATGTATGATAATCACATTTAACACGCATAAGAAATGTAAGTGTTAATTATTGTAATAAATCATATCATCCTGAGATGAGATGTAAATATCGATGTCATGCATGCTAATGTTAATAAATTCACATTTAGTCACAGATTAAATGTAAGATGTTTTTAAAAAAAATATAAATTGTGATAAATAAATTTTATCAAAGACAACATCTAACAAATACTAGAATTTGATATATATTTTTGATGTTGGTGTGACAAAACATTTACTATAAGTCACATGAAAGTGTTTTTTCTCATGATCAAAAATCCTATCCATATAATTAAATAATTAGTAAAGTCAACATACCTCTATTAGTGAGTGTCATGTTTATCATTGTCACCCAAGGCATGATATCACATAGGTATATCTACATCATGCATCAATGGTCATGCAAAACACCATCTAAGATGCCCATATAAGATAAAACTTATATACACATTCCAAGTCCTAGGTACATTTAAATCTTATATTTTTAAATGAATTTTTAAATGAGTAGTGAAAGTCTATAAATAAATGTTAGACGTTGACTTCATAATTCATTCGAAAATCTCTAGTTTTAAAAAGCTCTTCTCTTTATGCATTATCTCCGACTTTAAAAAGGAACTGTGAAGAATAAATTGTTTCAAACTTATTGAAATTTTATTTTTGGTAAGTAAAATCAATCTTTTTTTTTTTCTTTTTCTCTTCTTTAATGGAAGGTCGGGGAATGTCATTGGTGTGAGATTAATCTTGAGTACTTATCTTGATTGATTGGAGTTTTAATAAAGATTAAGTCCTGAATGTTAAAAGTTATTTCAAGCTAATAATATCTTTATACAATATGATATTTGTTAAGTGAAATGGTTAGAGAATGATAGTATATAATTTATATAAGAAAGTTGAAGACACGAGAGTCATTTGAAGCTTTGAAATAGAATGTTTAGATGATATTTATTATATTTGTAGTTTAAGACTATGAGCAATATTGTGGTCTTCATCATCCGGCACACATCTTCAAATAAAAATTTTCTATTATTCACTCTTTATTGCTAACCTTATCTTGAAATTTTTTAAAAAAATAAAAAGAAAAAAAATAAAATTATATATAATTTTAGCATGTTTAATTACTAATCCTTATTAAAATATAAGAAATAATCGTAAAGATTAAATATTATTTTTTGTTGCATTATAAAATAAACTATTTAACAGTAATTCAAAATTATAATATCATAATAAGTTTATTATTAAATTACAACGTTTAAAAAAATAAATACGTTTTGAAAAAAATAAAAAATGAATGTATATAATTATTTTCACTAATTTTTTAAATAAAAACTAATTTAAAAAAATAAAATTAATTATTATATTGATTAAGTTATATATTATTTTAGATACTAATAGTATTTAAAGTAATTTTCTAAATTTATGAACTAATTTTTAAATTTGTATTTAATTAATTATCAACTACTTTATATTATAAAATTAATAGCTAAAAACTAAATAGATATCAATTAATTAAAAAATAATAATTTATAAATTTAAAAACTACTTTAAATATAATAATTATTTAATCAATAAACTAATATTTAGTTTAATTAATATAATAAATAATTTTATTAAAATAAAAGTATTTTTAAAATGGATGTATAAACATAAATTTAAATAAATTTTATTGCCAAGTATTCTCAAATTAGAAATACAAGTTAAGTATCTGACACTTTAAATTTTTAAAAAATACTTATTAATCATAAAATACAATAAACAATATTAAGCAATTATTTTGATTGTAGTAAAACTATCTTTCTCTCTCTCTCTTTCTCCTCTCAAGTCATGTTCCATTCCATGATTTTACATCACTACTAGTTCACGCTCGTCAAGCTTATCCAGCCAAGCAGGGCAACACGACCAATATATTCATTATACATGTATCTAATACGTCACTCGCTTAGTATTTCTCTACTGTAGATGTGCATTGCTTCTATTGTGTCATACTCTCAACATTAACTAAACTATTGCTCCTTCATATTATTTTATTATTATCCATGCCTTGTAAAATAAGTATTTCTAATTATTTTAACCAAAAATAAAATACATCTTTTTTAATTAAAATTCCCAGCATAAATATAAAATATCTACACCATTTTTTATTTTTTAATTATAAGTATTTTACAGTTTCTTGATTTACTTTGTTAGAATTCCTGTTCTTTTATCACGCTAAAGATGTGAAATATTTAACTTTATCGGTACTTCAAAAATTTGATTTACCGTGGTACTTCTTCTATCCAAAGTGGAGATTTTATTAAAGAATTCTCATGTGAGTTTCATTCAGTTGGCATTCTCCAATTAATTTGCTAATGTATTTTTTTTTTATTGGAATATTATATATATATATAAGAAGTTTAATCCTTTGGGAGAGAAAAATTGTTGTTTTCACTACATCCATCACTTGCTGTTGGTTGCCACAGTGATTTGGACTTGAAAGCGCCCATCTTTTCATGTCTATTGATATTGATTGTTGATACATCACTTGGCTTGTTGATGTCCTCTTTGAATCAATCTCTCTTTCCATAGGACTCTTCGTCCTCGACTGTTTCTTCATCTGTGTCAACTACTGTGTTCAACCTATATGCTTTTTTAAGCTTCAACTTACCCATCACACATTCATACTCACACGCAGAAAGACCATTCAGAGATGAGTTCTTCGGTGCCTCAAGTTTCCAACAAGAAAACAATGTGGCTGCATCCAAAGGTTTTGGGTTTCAATCCTTCTGAAAGATGGGGGCATTCTGCTTGCTTCTCCAAGGGCCTTATGTATGTCTTTGGGGTATGTATGAGTTTACTTAAACCCCTTTTGCTCAAAAAATGGAAACAGGTTATTAGTTCAGTCTTGGAACTAAAAACCATTGGTTAGTTTCTTAATCTCATCTAGATATTTTCAGAACCTGTTCCTTACTGGCTTGTCCTCATTAATGATGTCTGCACACTGCTCCCCACATGTTGTAATTCTTTGAACCGCTGCTTTTTCTGTATGCTTATGTCTCTTCATCTCTGGGAATTTTTCTCATTAGTTTTGTTAGTTTCTAGTATTAATAACTACTTTTTCTTTCTTTCACAAGTTCACTGAGTTATTACTACCTATATATGGCTAAGAACCAAACCACTTTCTTCTCTGAATTTTAGTTTTTTCCTAATCTCTTTATCACCTATTTTTCTTGGAGACAGTTGACTGAATTCATTTTTTCTTACTGTAATTAGTGGGACAATACGAGTTTGGGTTACCATCATCTTTCTGCTTACTTAATATAGCGATATTCACATTTTTCATTCTTCTCTTTTTCTTTTCTCATCCCTGTATTATAAAACATGCACCCAAAAAGAATCCGTGTTGCTTCTCTGTCTTGGTAATCCGAGACCTCTTACTTTATTGCAAAAGTTTAAGCACAATTGAAGATAAAACTATTTTATTATTTTGGTTGAGATTACTCGGTGCATCAGATGAAAGTTGAACTGGATTAAAGAAAATGCAACAATTACCATTTTCTTTTTGTTCCATCGTTTGCAATTCTACATATGAAAGCAACGAAGCGCGTTCGTCCTGTCACATTACCTTTTCAAACTCCAAATTAGTGGACAATCTGAAGCATTTTATATATTTTTATTGATTAAAATTGTGGGTTTGGTAAGCTTTGAAGGTTTGCCTTTAAGATGATAAAGTCTGAGGCTATTATTTCAGGGTTGCTGTGGGGGGCTGCATTTTTGCGATGTTCTCACTCTGGACCTTAACAAAATGGTTTGGAGCAAGCTTACTACTACCGGTGAGAAGCCAGGGCCGAGAGATAGCCACAGTGCTGTTCTTGTGGGGCATAAAATGATAGTGTTTGGTGGCACGAATGGGTTCAAGAAGGTGAATCACATTCACATACTTGATCTTGTTACCAAAGAGTGGTTTCGACCTGAATGTAAAGGGACTCCTCCTTCTCCACGTGAAAGCCACACTGCCACGCTGGTTGGTGATGAAAGGATAGTGATATTTGGTGGTAGTGGTGAAGGCCATGCTAACTATTTAAATGATTTGCATATTCTTGATCTTCGAACCATGAATTGGACCTCCCCTGAGTTGAAAGGTGATTTGCCTGTCCCCAGGGACAGTCATAGTACCCTTGCAATCGGGAACAAACTTATTGTGTATGGTGGAGATTCTGGTGATCAGTATCACGGCAATGTTCATATGCTTGATATGGCTACAATGACTTGGTCTAGAGTATGCTCCTCCTCCCTTCTTTCTATGATCATTACCAATATTTTTCTTGAAAGTTTGCAGAGGGAAATTGTTAGATTTTCCACTATGATGGATTTAGTAACATCTTCTTCGCGTTTCAATGACAGTTGACGATTCAAGGTTCTCCACCAGGAGTCAGGGCAGGTCATGCTGCAGTTAACATTGGAACAAAGGCAAGTTTTTTAAATTCATTATTAATAGGACTTGCTTGTTACCTAAGGGTAAACAGTGCATGTAAAGTCAGTGAAAATATCATTTAAATTATCATTCTCTGATAAAAGTTATTCTGATTGATTGACATTGAAAATATTTACACAGAGAATGTCTAAAAATTAAATTCATTACTAAATTTACATGGAGTTCTTCTAAGTTTATTCAACAGTCAAATTTTGTTAAGGGATTCATGATTTGAGCTCATTACGTAGAGCCACATCGGGTTTAAATTAAAAGGCTGATCAGATTCTTTGTTTGTCAATTGTCCTTAGAAAATATTGTATGAGCTGTGCATGATGTGCAGGTGTATATCATCGGAGGAGTTGGAGATAAACGTTACTATAATGACGTTTGGATCTTTGATATTTGCAATTTTTCGTGGACTCAACTTGATATACATTTTCAACAGCCACAAGGGCGATTTTCTCATACAGCTGTTGCTGCAGGCATGGATATTGCAATATATGGCGGGTAGGATCCTTTCTATGAATTTAAGGAATTCAAACCAATGTTACAATGTTCATCTTTCCTTTTCTGTTAACAGGTGTGGGGAAGATGAACGTCCTCTCAATGAATTGTTAGTGTTGCAGCTTGCAGCAGAGCATCCAAATGGGCGTTACTACGTACCCATGTGCAAACCTATTGGAGCTTATTGGAATCAAGAAAAAAATATTATCCCAGCAGAAGCGGATACCAAATCGGTACAGAAGTTCACATAGCGATGTCATTATGTATCTCCTTTTTTTTTTTACCAACACTAGAACTGACAGTGAATTTTGAAGCAGAAAACTATCCTCGTGAGGAATAATGTGGAAGCTTTTGGAAATGGAGCTCATGAAATTGCATCAGAAAAATCGTCACCTTATCACTTTGATTCAGGTGGGTTGAGCTATATGTTTTATTCTGTACAAACTTTATAGCAAGTACATATAGAACAATAGTTTAATTGATTTTACTTTTTTTATATTCTTCGTGTAAGTATTTATCGATAAGTTTATGTAAATAAATATGAGCTGAAAATAAAGGATTATTTGTAGGTACATCACGACAGAAGAGGAGGAGAATTGCTGCTGCAAAGGTATGGGATGTTGAATCGGAACAAGAAGATAGTTTTCTTTCATTGTCTCTTCATTCATCTCCGTATCAATCTGATCAAGAACAGACCCCGAGTCAAGAAGCAAATACATTATTTCCAACCACTTCCCAACACGAAAATGTCTCAAATTATAAGAGAACTTTGAAGAACATCCCACTTAAGACTCCTCAGGCTCTTCATTTCCTACAGCATAAACTAAAACAGGAACAATGTTTTCATGTTAACGAGGATAGAAAACGAGCTCAACGTCAGGCTGCAGAGCAGAAACCAATGATGCGACCCATTCAACACCTGGTGAATCCTTTGCTCAGTATTACAATTCCACCACAATTTTAAATATTTTTAGACACACTGATCACCACTTAACCATGTTCATGATCGATCTCCACCTTGCACGTGTGGTAGTCTGGAACATGTAATAATATCTCTGCTGTTCCTAGTTGCTCATTCTTTTCTTTCACTCTTGATTTCAAAGATTGGTGCTGAAGTTGGGGAGAGAGTTGAAGGATCCTATGACTCAGTTTCGCTATCTCCTGCAGCTGTGAATGGAAGGATTTTCCGGGGAGTCATATTTGCACCTGTAAGTGTCTAAACTTTGGTGCTATAATGTGTTACGTTATGATCATATATGATTTGTTTTCTAACCAGTAACAAACAACCAAAAATGCATCAGGGAGCAGGAGTTGTCTCAAAGGGTGCCAGTGTTAAACCAAATTGTCCTCTAACTGCTTCACTTCCTTCTTCCCAAGCCTTTTTAAGGACTTCACAAGAAGCACCAATTTGTTTGCATGCAGAGCCATACCATGGTTCGCGATCAAGGCAAACCCCTGTGGCTTTACCATTTCCAATCATGGGAGCGACTCCTAGTGTTGTTTCGAAGGAGCATAAAATCAGGAGTGATCTTCAAGGGTTGGCTCTAACACTAGGAGGACCGGCTAGTGGAAATCCCCAGGTAAAACACTGAGGAGGCAAATGAAACAAGGTTTATGTAAATTTCGGACATAATCTTACGTACTTGAGTGGTTATGAATTTCCTGAACCAATCGTCATCTGTAAAATATTTTGATTTTAGCTTCATAGTGTAATCCTGTCTTCTTCCCATTGCATGGGAGGATATTTTTGTTTGATGATACTGATTAATAAGTTATAATGTCCTCCTAATGCTTAAATGCTAGGGGGATTGGCCTTATATGAGCAAGTATTCATTGGTGAACATGAATTCATTAAACGTGACCTCTCATATCGAAAGTAACGTGAAAAGACCTTAGATATAAAGCAAGAAACAATTTTGGGGCACAAGGCAGAACATGGAGAATTTGGATCCAGTAGGTTTTAACTGTATTGGGAAGGAGGACATTTGGTACACTAATAATATTTGTTAATTGAATTTGATAAAATTAAAAAAAATATTAAAGTTGTGCAGATGATCTCATATACAATGTATCTCTGGGCAAAAGGTGGAGGAATAGCTTTGGAAAAGACTCAAAATGGTGGGTACATTGCATTCCCTACTTGCTTATCCTAGCCTACCCTATGGTACAGTGGTTAAACTGAAAAATATAAACGAGTGCACCGCGTACTTCCCAAACAAAAAAGTGCCTGTCAACTTAAACAGTTAAAACAACACGTGGTGGCACTTAGGCTAGGGTCCAAATATGACTGAAAAGTATTTTTTGATGCCTCTGTGGTGTATATTAAGCATAGTGTAAAAGAATGAAAATGGATGATATATAATAGAAAACATGTGGTGCGTGGTGCAGCAATAATTAGAGCAAGAAATTAGAGTGATGCATGCATGGATGGATGTTATGGAGAAAAAGGTTGATGAGTTTGGTGTGAAATAAAGTAAAACATTTGAATTAAGATATTTTAACAAACAGTTGAGATGTGTGTTTAGAGTGATGGTGAAGTATTGTTTGTTGTACGAAGGATTTGAAGAGGGACCGGGAAGGGTGAGTCGGGCACAGTTTACAACAGAAAATTTCGCCCGTGCTTCCCGCGGGACGCTGTCGTTCTGTCTTCCAATGTTTTGAGAGAGAGAGATTGAAAAGAAAATGGGCCAGGCGGCTAGCCACAGTGAGGACCCAGTCGCAATGCCTTCGTCTCTGTCACTTGTCTGATCTGTCTGCCACGTCTACGGATACAACAAACATGCTTAAATGGTTAAGATTAGTAATTATCATCTTTCAAAAAAATCTAACTTTATTCTTCCAATCCTTTTATTTTCTTCACAATTTTTGCATTTATTATTCTAAAACTCACCTAAATTATGGTTATTCTTTATCTCAAACAACTCAAATTTAGTTTTAATTTGTCTTAAATTTTTGTCCTCTAATTTTGAAATGCACTAATTTTATCTCCTTTCTATTAATGTATAATTTTTTTATAATTATTTTAAAAATTCGAATTTAAACCTAACTCAATCTTATAAAATCAATTATCTGTTTATAAGATGAAATTTGTAGTTATTTATATATTATGAAATGCTTTAATCTATATTCGATGTGAAATTTTCAACATACTCATCACGCAAAGATTATCAACTCATATGTAAGTCTATATGTTTAGACGTGGAATTTTGAATAAATTAGATCAATTAAAAAAAATAATACATTTTAAAATTAAAGAGGCTAAAAAATATAAATACTAAAAAAAAAACACAGTTTTTATGAACGGACTATAATTTTTTTCCATAAATTTTAAATTTAATAAATTGAATTTGATACATTTAGAAAAAAAAAGTTTTCCTTATATTTCTCACATTATTTAATCCCATCGTGTCATTAGGAGTAGGTATTGGGTACTGGTTCCTTAAGTATGGACTTTACACAAATTATAAATCTTTCTTTATAAATAAATTGGGATGTTCTTTGACTTAACATGTGAATTCACATTCTAATTTGTAGATTTGAAACTGCAGTGTTTAAAAAAAGTTATGAAAACAAACAATGAAAAAAATAAATTTCGTTTGGTTTGGTACATTTAGTATGATAGTTTTTATGTCAACAAATGAAAAGAAAAATAAATATTTTAAAGAAATTATAGTTTTTTATTTGTTTAATTACTATTTTGAGTTTACAGAGAATTTGTTTATGGACAAGTTTTCACAAACCTATAAATAAAATATTTTGCAAATAAAATTTATCTAATTTATTTGAAATGTGAGCTTTGCAAGCCTGAACTTAAATAGATCAAAACAACATATTTATCCAGTCCTTATAAATTATTAAATAAAAAACTAATTTTAAAGATAAACTTATATATGTAATTAAAAAATATATTAAATAAAAATTAATTTTAAAAATAAAAATAATTAGTTATTATATTGATAAAATTAAATACTATTTTAAAAACTATAAAAATTATTATTATCTAAATTAGTTTATATTATTAATATATAATTTATAAATTAGTATATCGTTAGATTACAAAACTTTAAATATCAATTTTAAAATTTAAAATTTAAATAATTAGTAGTTAAAATCTATAATAAAAATTAACTTAGATATCAATTTTTTTTTTCAATCTCTAAAATAATATCTAATTTTATTAATATACTAATTAATTTTTGTCAATATAATAATATATATTATTTTATTTTAATATGATAGTTTATTAATTTCTATAGTAATTATTTTAAAAACAAGTGTTTTTTTAATTGGTTGGTAATCGGTCATTATATATATTTGCATTTACTAATACAAAAAGTGGAATAAAGGAGTGGAGCTGGTAGTAACATAGGGCACACATACGTCAGCAGTAAGAAAATAGGGTTTTAAAAATAAGGTTTTGCATTTGGTTTTAATATAATAGAAGATTAGGTTTGTGGATATTAAAATAGGTGAATGTGAAGGTGAAGGTGATAGTGGTGGCAGTGAAGGAAGGAAAGAGGGAAAGTGATTGATTTGAGTGATTGATTGAGTGATTCATTGTGAGTTTTTAAGATTGAGGTTGAGTGGGTGAGTGAACATCAAAATCATATCATAAACAAAAGAAAAGGCCCCAACAAGAAAGAGCCTGTGCATGAGGAGTGCTTCACTCAAACTCTTGAAAACAAAAGAAAACATAGTTGCAATCATGTTGACAAGACCACTACCTCTCTACTCCACTATCCACTATCCACTCTCTCTACCTATGCCAACCACCAATTCTTATTTCTCTATCTCTTTCCCTCATTTCATTCATTCCTATTCTTTTCCTCTTTTCATATTTCACCTCACACCCCACTGCTCCTGCTTACTCTCTACTCTACACTTTTTCATGGCCCATCATCCAGTTGCTTATCCAGATATATCCATTTTCCAGCCCAGCTGTATTGTCATTTTATGCACACAAATTTCTTGTATTCGAATATATTTTCAGGGTTAATATATTCACAATCATACACTTACAACTGAATTGAAATCGAGTAATTTTAAATTCTATTAATTATAAACTGGTATTTGAGTGTATAATCATCACAATCATTTAGATACTATTCAAACTTCTTGTTTCTTCTTATATATGATGTATGTTGATATTGAATATGGTATAAGATACAAGATTTTCCAAAAGCTTCGAATATGATTATGTTAAGAATAGAATTTATTTGAACTTTTTATCCAATGAAAACATTTAAAAAATATTTGAATGTGCACATCTTAAAAACCATTATGGTTATTATATGACATGATAAATACATAATTATAAAAAAATATCTCACTATTAGAGATTTTAATCATAAATATATATTAATATATAATGACAGATCTTAATCAATAATATTTGGGATCAAAATAATGTACTTGAATGGAACGCAATTTAAATATGTCTAATATGCATGCAAAGTTACTAAAGTTCATTCTCTACCGATCACAAGGTAGTATGGACAAACTTTTCTTCCTCTTACACACGTATTGTATCATCCTTATCTTCCACGTGAATAAATAATATAAAATATTTTTATTCTTCTTAATCATCAACAACATTAACTCCTTATTTCTTTTTTAAGAAAAAACTTCAAAGACAATAAATTGACAACAAGATTGGGGCTTGAGGCTACCCCCGCTCTTTATAAACTTCACCATTATCGGTTTTTCTCATCCCTAAACACAAATGTACCTCAATTGAACTTGTACTACTAGGCGCTACTTGAGTCAAACTCTATTGTCACTAAGGTTGAGCGCCACCTACCCGAGGCTGAGTGTTGCCTCTACATTAAATGTCACCTCTACATTGAGTGTCACATGATTCATGTTGAGTGTGGCTTGCATCTAAGTGCATGAGCCCAATAATGGATGACTCATGTTGAGTGTGAGTCTAAGAGACACATCCAGCATGTAACATGTGACATTAGATATCACTTTTGCTAACATAACACCCTCAGTTTATTTCTTTTTGTTTTTCCATGAAAGGTGGTTGTTGTGATTTTTGAAGAAAAATAACATAATGTTAAGTTTTCCTCGATGTTCTCTTTTTTTCTCCTTGGTTATCCATCTCCCTCCATTGTCCATATTTTCTTTTTCGACTCTTCATGATAGTGAAAAGTTAACCCCATTTTGTTGGGGTTAAATGTAACCAACTAAACTATTGTATTGCTTATATTTATATATGTATTTCCATTATGTTAGTATTTTGTTTCTATGTTTAATGCTTGTGGTTTGATCATCTATAGTTTGATATATGATTCATTGGATGTAAACTATTTTTTGTAATCTAGAACCAAATCAAAATACCTAATGAACATTGTAATTGAGAATGGAACTTGACTATTAGTTGTTGTGAAAGCAAGTTTGTTTAGTAAGTGCTCAAGAAATCAATTCTTAATAGGAAAATGTAGGCTCATTTTACTATGGAATTAGGGTTTGAGTATACTTGTGAGTTGAATTTAGCATTAAATTGGAAAGAAGAAGTTGAGTGATTATATGTATAAGAGTGGAATTCCATGGAGTCTAACCCTTACAATAACATACCATATCATTTCTAACTTATTTCACATTTTAAATGTTTGATAAAATCTCAAAAACAATTTTAATTATTTTTTTTATAGTTTAATTTCTTAAATATCAACAGCATTAAATTAGTTATCCATTGCGATTATGGTGGTGTATTGTAAAACTCTTTTAGAATAACCATAATTACTTAATATCCAACTCTTTTGATATAATCATAATTACTTAATACCTAACTCTTTTAGGATAACCATAATTACTTAATGCCTCACTATTATATTACGGGATTGATATTCTTCTGATTGAAAGGATGGTGCTGTCTCATTACTAACAATGACATAAATACAGAAATGAAAAAATACAGAAAAAATTTAGCAGACATATTTAGTATGTTTGAAATTTTACAGGAAACAAAACATATTTCAATCTAAATTAAAAATCAAATTTTAAAGGAAGTGGATAAGATAAAATTTATGTGGAATAGTTTATGCAGAAATAAATTTTAAGTTATGGTGTTTCATCTTTCTCATTTTTACTTATTACCAAGAGTATTTATTAAAAAAATTACCTAAATGTACCTGTTATTCAACCAAAACTGGTGATATTCACCTGGCCATATCAATAGCATCTTGAGTAATAGAATAAAGTGTATGAACACCTCCAACTCATTGAGAATTTCTTTGGGTCAAAATTTAACCAGCGTGACATATAGGTACTGCACATTACCATTTTATTCAGTGACCAAATTTGATTTTTGTGCATAACCTGCCACTCTCACTTTCTGTGTTTACTATTTCTGCTTTTTAAGCAGGATGCAGATGCCAGAATACGTTACTGTCAGAGACATTCACGCCAGATCAAAAAAAACATTGTTTGGTCCACAGACCACATTTGATTCTTGATTGGAATCATATTGTCTTGCTTTGCATTCCAAGGAGGCAGTTAAACTTTTTGAAGCTGTTGTGCTCAATACTCACTATAAGAGCATTATCATTGAGTTTTACTCACATTGCTAAACCTCACTCACTAAATGGGAAGTTATCTTTGTTAAATCATGCTCGTTATTTCCAAGTTGAATTCTGGTACTTAATGAAACGGTTCAGAATGAATGCTATATGCTTATCTGTTGAGTGTTAACATCATGTTCTTTACTTTCTGTCTTTTCTAAATTGATGATTGGTGCCCATAGGGCAGTTCCACTAGTAATGTGCTTTTGTCCTAGTTGAATTTGGCACGTATAGTGAAACAGTAGGTTCAGAATGTCACCAAAAAAATGATAATTGGGTAGCTCACATGGCACCAGTCACAACCTCTATAATGACTCCTTCCCTCACACCTTCACTGGAATATCAGAATTCCTTTGCACCCAAAATAATTAACTAAAGGGTCTCACCAATCTGCTATAACCTCAGGCCTGAAAATTAAAGTTTCCATTAATTCAGTACTTCTTTTTGTTTTGGTTGGATATATATGCAGTATTTTCCTTCAAACATGTTTGTCTCCCTCTCTGTGCCTCTTTTTATTAGCATGTATGAATGATAAGAGAAGCATAAGCTGGTGTGAGGTAAAGTCTGACCATATAAAATTCTAAAAGTGCTGATAGATTACTCTCCAACAAATAAGGTTTTGGGTCCACAAAAGTTTATAATTTCTAATAAGTTGTAATTAATAGAACAAAGTATATAAAAACTGTGTTGTTAACGTTTTCCAAACTTCTAATAATGGAAGACTTCATTTAATTTCCTTGTCTACGTGATGGTTTCTATGTCTGTGCTACCTTAATTCTTACAAATATTTGTACTACAAGCTCCTATGTTAGGGTTACACATGTATCTGATAGGGTGTAATGAAAATTTATAATGCCCTTGAAAAATAATGGTGTAGGTAGGTAGTCATATTTTGGTTTGGGGAGGAAAAAATTCTTGTGGATTGAGAAGTTGAAGTATCTTTCGTATAATATTTAATTCAGTACATACATTCCATTGTATTTTATAGTATATAAAATGGTGGTAACCAGATTAAAATGAGTTCATACGAAAACTACTCAAAATGTGGATTATAGTGTGTTTTTTCTTTGTGATTCTTAAGTTTTTATTTTGAGGTGGTAGAGATAGGTGACGCAAGCATTAAAGATGTAGCTTTTAGGGTTGTGCAGAGTCCGTTGTTGTATTGGGCTTGTCCAATAGCTGGTGTCAGCAGAAGAAAGGTTGTGAAGTTTAGTCCAAAAGATAAGAATAAATGAAAAGGAAAATGCAGTCTATTTTTGTGTTATTGGGTCAGTTTCAAATAAATCCAACTACGATCCTTATCTCCTCCTGCTACCTTCAAAATGGTGGTGGCCACGCTTAACTAGCTCACAACTGCTATCCAAAGTCTAATAGTTTTATATCATATCCATAAGTCTAATATTCTCATATTATTTAAAAATTAAAAAATTATTGATATTTTATATAAAAAAAAATTCTTTAAATTTTCAAATTCTTTTTAAAACAAAACCAAAAAAAATAAAAATTACAAATCATAACAATATAATTTTGGTTTCAATAACACAAATGAATAGATAAAAATGTTAGATATGAAGTGAAAACCAATTAGATTGATCTTACTAGACACCATGTTTGATAGTGAACTTAATCATTACATCCTTTTATAATCTCTATTTAAAAGCATCTACTTGTAATTAGTGTATAACAGGAAAAAATAAAAACTTGATAGTTACTCATGTGGATGTAAGTTGTAGTTGAAGACCGAACCACGTTAATAGAAAAATTGATTTTACATCACCATTTTTTTGTTTGTTTTTTAAAATTGAGCATCATATACATAAGTTAGTGGAGAGGACCTAGTATAGGTCATTAACAAGTGATGCCTACCCAAAACAAATTATTGAAAAGGTGTCAGTTAGGTCCATTAATAGAGACTGACAGTAGCTACTGTTCATCCTGCAACACTTGTCTTTTGACCCACCTCTTTTTTTTTCTTTGTTTTGCAATTAATATTGCTAAAACTTTTGAATTATATGTCTATTTTTTAATTATATTTTCAAATAATTTCAATTTTCATTTCTTAAAAAATCTTTCATCAATGTTTTGAGTCTGCTTGCCATAACATAAAACCGGTGATAAGAATGATTACATTCTCGTTGGACATTTTCATAAGTGTATACGTTTATCACATCGAATATAACTTTAAACACTTCTATTATCAAATATAACTCTAAACATTTATACTAATGGAAAAACACATGCGCAAATCGCGGAGGTGTTTTCACATTTTTCACTTTTACTTAATTTTGTAATGGAAATTGAAAAATAAAAAATATGATATAAAAGTGATTAAAAGTATTATATTATTTTATTTTATATAAAATTTGTTGTGAAAATATGTGAAAGTACGTTCTTTTTATTATTTTAAAATAAAAAATTAAGAAAAGAGGGAGAAAGTCATATAAAAATTGTATACTAATATTAATTTTTTTTTAAAAATAATAATTTATTTTTTAAATAATTCAAATAAAATGACAAAATACTCAATTGTATTAATAAAATGAGATATATTAAATAAGAGTGGAATTGAATAAAAAATTATAATAAAAAACAGTTACAATGATTTTTTTTTTATATATAAGTATAGATAACGTATTTATTTTATTTTTAAATTGTTATATCTTGACACTTATAAAAAAATCGTGTTTTTCTTTGCTTTTTCAACTACTTTATTAATTATGAAAAATCTATTTTTTTAACTTAGTCAATTTATTGGTGATACATATGTATTTAGTCAGATTCCTTGACTTAAAATAGAAGAACCAAACAAAACTTTAGTGTCTGTTTATACATTGGGCCCTATCCAGCCCATAGCGCAGTGGTGTAGGTGATCGACTCAATCGAAATAATTGAGTGGCTTGCATTGGCATAACTGTGATTCAATTCCAAAAAGTGGGAAACTCTCTGAAATTTGGATATTTTAAAATACACTGGTTTTAATATTTTTAAATCATATTAAACCTTTTTAATATATTAAAATCAGTACATTTGAAAAGCATTACACAGTTTAAACCTCTCTTTATTCTCTTTGATGCTTTGCTAAGTTTGTTTTAATTTGTTAGGCCCACTTTTTCAATGTTCCAGCTAAACTTATAATTGAGTTTTTCTTAACTCCACACTTCAAAGAGATTAGCATGCTTTCAAAAAGGATAACTCTTTTTTTCGCACACATTTCCCTTGTAATAAAAAATGATAATTATAAATAATGTTAGTTTTAAATGATTTAAAAATGAATTTATTCTTAATTCAAATTTACAAAAGTAATTTTTAAGTTGAAGTTTTTATTTATAATTTATTTTAATCATTTTATATAAAATACAATATTTCAATATATCGAAATTTGAACTACTTAAATATGTTATTATCTATTTTTAAGTGATTCAATGATCATTCTCACAAATTCAATAAGTCTCACTTTAATATGGTATCCATAACTTAGCAGAGACATCTTGAGAACCATATTTACTTAGAACCCATTGTGCCAATTTTTTATGCACTTTCTACATTTTTTGTTTACTTCTCTAATTCTAATTGATCAATGAGTATAATCAAACAAATTTGCGTAATAAATTCGAAATTTTGGTCCAATTTTAAACCTTCTAGTATATAATATAAGAGGAAAAAATATTTTAAAATTAAAGAATAATATTTGAATTATTTTATAAATCGTTGGAGATATACAATGAAAGGCTCTAATCTCTAGTCGATGTGGAATCTCCAACACACCCCTCACACCGAGACTACCAACTCGTGCGTGAGACTATATATTATGGGTGGTCTGATAGGCCCAACAGAAACACTCGCTAGGATAGGCCCGAAAAGAGCTCTAATACCATATTACGAAGTGGACTTTAAGTCTAACTCAACCTCATAAAACCGGCTCATAGGGTTGAGGTTTGCACCCACTTATATACCATGAAAGGTTCTAATCTCTAGTCGATGTAGATCTCCAACATAAATATTATTTATTCTTTTTTGTCGTTATTATTTTCAATATAACATTCTTACCCCTTTTACATAAATGTTATCTTATTCTTTATATTTTATTATACAAATAAATACAGTTTTCCTTTTAAGATAAAAATTTAAATATCATTTGCTTTTTGTTAATTATATTTTTTATTATATGATATTTGTGAATTACAAATAGTTATATTTTCAAGGGTCTTTTATAAGTATTTTTATTTATAATTTTATCATGATTCTTGAATTAAATAATATCTATTAATGTTTGTCCACTAAACTTAATTATAGACACATATCTATGACACTCTTTTATATCTTTATAATGATTCAAAATATATAATAAAAATATATTAATATGAGATGTATGCATAAGATATTATGTCATTTTTTGATGGTCCTGCACTGAATCTTAGTTGGATAAACTTATATACATGTATATGTTTTGATATATGTAATATGTGTATGTATATAATGTTTAATCCTCAAATAAATGTATATTGATGATTCAGTTATGTAGATAAGACTTCATATATCGAAAAATTAAATGAAATTTATATATGATATGGTAGTAGATATACATTTTGTTTATAACAAATATTTTGTGTCACCTTAACATGCAAAACAGGTTAGATTTCAGTATATATTAGACATTAATCTTCAATGAAATTTATTTATCCTAATATTAGAGTTTTTTAAAAGATAATTTTTTATTTAACCATTTAGCTAAATGTACATTGATTAACATTCACATATATAATATTAATATTATATATGATTGTTGATCATGATGATATAATATTAAGTATAATCTACATCATTTCACCGTGACATCTTACAATGGAAGTAGACAAACTTTAGAATAATGTGATATTTTTTATTTTAATTTTATTTTATTAATGTATACTATTTTGAGGACTGTTGAATTCTCGTGATGTTTTCATATGCATGATATACTTATTTTATATGTACAATTATACAGGATGTTCTACTAGTATGTTACCATGTATAGTAAAATGAAGTTTTTTTTATCATGATGGGGTTATTTTTTTTTTGTTTTTACTAAAATGGGGTCCGTTTAAAAAAAATTACAAATTTAGGTAAGTCGTGCCTGATTGGGACGACTTCATATGCAGAAGTCGTCCCAATTATGCACGACTTCTGCCCTGTCATACTGAAGTCGTGTCAACTTGGCACGACTTCTACCACGTCATAATTTTTTTATTTTATTTTTAATTCTATTGTTTATATATTGGGTAGTAAGTTATGTAATGTTAAAAATTAATTTATTCTCATTATTACGTGTTCTGTAAAATCATTATTTCTCAAGCTATTTATTTTGCAAATTCACAACAATAATTCTCTATTTATTTTCCAAATATAATAATTTTTCATTTATCTATTTATTTCCAAATTCAATAACAATTTTCTTCATTTTTTAATTA
>Ga0123342_1000855_pt1 | contig 50187 bp, 24 predicted proteins | sample Turbeawhitnodule_FD_89960 | JGI IMG/M metagenome (GOLD analysis project Ga0123342, IMG submission 89960) | Root nodule microbial communities of legume samples collected from Mexico - Turtle bean Mexico white nodule | ecosystem: Host-associated > Plants > Roots > Nodule | place: Mexico: Nepantla...
AAAATAGTAAGTATTGTATGTATGGATAACTTTGAATGTGATGAATATTTGTCTTCTGAAAACTGGAATGTACTGGAATGTTGATGGATGATATGCAGGTGTAGAATATGGGGTGCTTCCAAACACAAATAGTTGGTGGTGCTGTGTACAATGTTACATACGAATAAATCCGTATGTAAGGCTGCTTGTTAATTACATACGGATTTATCCGTATGTAATTACATACGGATTTATCCGTATATAATTACATACGAATTTTACATACGGATTTATCCGTATGTAATAACACACAGATTTACATACGAATTTTACATACGGATGAGTCCATATGTAATTACATACAGATTTATCCGTATGTAATTACATACGGATCCAAAATCCGTATGTAACAGTTACCTACGACAGTTTTACATACGGATTTTCCGTATGTAAATGGGTTTTATATACGGATTTTTTGTGTTACATACGGATATTGGCTGTATGTAATTTGAGTTTTTCTTGTAGTGGTTATTCTTAGGGCTTACACAACTCATAACGAATAAGTTTTTAAGATCCCACCTTAAATAATCAATCTTGTTCGTATTTTTAGTCTTAATTTACTAAAAAAAATAAAAATATATATATTTTGTTGTGTTAGAATGAGAAAAAAGATTCTTAATATCTCATGTGACAGATAGTTAATTCAGTAATCTCACGAAACTCATTTAAATTGAATTACTATAGCTAGCATTCTTCTTGTACATTGTCTTGTGTGGAATGAATGTAACCAAGTACACTGAACCGTACCAATGAGATATGTGGTTATATGTGCATAATCTTTGATCAAACCAAGAAATTTGCAAAATCGGCTATAACTTTGTTTTGATTATTTTATCTGGAAAAGAATATGGGAATGTTAATGCAAAATTAGCATTTTACAGAAACATGAAATGGACAAGAGGGTTACAAACTGTGAACTCCAAGCAAAAAAATCAGGTGTGTCCATAGTATCAAAGGCAATAACCATGCCACTCACGAGCATTTCACGTGCTCCAATGTCTTCTTAATGCGTTACAACTTTGCCTTTTGGTCCATTAAGATATTCTTATGACGAAACCCCCAAAGGAACATGGTTCAGACAAGTTTGGTAGTGAAGGCCTTCTAGACATATTTAAAGTCACCATGTCCCTTATGTTTAAGTCCTTCAATTAATTCTCCCACACCTTCTCCTACTACACCTAATTCACTCAAATGCCTCACTTCATTATTCAACATCAAAATCACATTCTTCATTCACATTTTTTTTCCAATAACCATGAAAAATGATATAAATAAAAATACTGAAATACTCTAACCCATTTGAGTATAAAGATATTGATATCAAACAAAACAAAAATTATAAGCAAGAAAATATAATAAATGTGATTCAGATCAATCCTCTTACAAAGAAAAAAGACATATACTTCAAGAAAACCTAATCTATAAATTTACATACAAGTTACAAAAGTTTTGAGAATTGTTCTTGTCAACCCACTTTAATTCACGTACCATTACATCACAACCTTCTCATAATTTTCTCTTTGAAGTTTCTTTATTTTATTTCTAAAAGGATAAGCTATCTTAATCATGCAACTTAAGTTTTATCGTATACAAAGAGGGGAAAAATAATAATAATTTTTTGTCACCATATGTAAGAGAAGTTCCCTTGAAGGAATCTATATTGTTTCTATATTATACCACTGTTAATTAAGCACGACAAAGCTTTCATTTAAGCTTCCAAAGAGAATAGAAATAAAATAAAAATAAAAAATGGAAGCTGCAATTCTAAGTGATATGGGTGGAGCACAAGACGCAACCTGTGGGATTATGCTTCTTCTTAAATCAAGATGAAGCCCTAAATATTGAAACAATTGGTTGGGTTTGAAGAAGTGTCTCTGATTAATTAATTTCAGATTCATCAGTACAAATTTTGTATCTTTTACTATTTTTCTATTTTGGGTTTCAAGCTCAGGAGATAAAAATGTGAATGGGAATAAAAGATTGGTTAAATATCTTTGATCTTTCACTATGTTTGTGGAGTTATTTACAGACAGTGAGAGAATCTTGCTCATTGCCACACGATTAAGCACATTAGGCCATAACTCGTGGAGCCACAGCCATTTTACATTTATACTATGATGTCCTTTAAGATAACCTTCTCTGACACACCCTTGTCTTTATATCCCATATTTGAAATCACATGCCTAACTTTGACTATTAGCCTGCCATTACAGTTTTCAGACGATCTAGTGTAAGGTGGAAGGTGGCTTCTGTTAGTTTTTCACGAACATGAACATGAACATATGGGTAAGATCAATTCAAATTAAGTCTAGTCAATTTTCCCTTTTATACCTAACCAGTAGTGAACAGCATATATTCTATACTGGTGTTAAGAAAAGCAACAAGAACACCAACAAAATGCTAATGATTATGCTTATTATTGTGATAAGTCTTGTTGTGTACATTCATTAAAATGAGTTAAGTAAACCTAATGAATAAAAAAGTCATAAATCACTGTGTACCACCTACCTGTCATAATATTGGAAATATCAAAGGTTTGGGTGATTAATCGAGCTTTTATTATCTTTAATGACTATTATGAATAAAACGATATACTTTAATAACGGCTATTTATAGAGCAATGAATGATAATTATATGACCAACTCAAAGTTGTCACCTAAAAGATATATAAATATCACTCTTTAGGGGAAGGACAATTTATCTTGTCTCACACATTAAACTTTATTCTATATTGATCTTAGCTTTCTGTTAAGAATTTATCATCATCTGTGTGCTCTTACTAACTTAAACATTGAAGAGTCTTTTATAGGTAGATTTCTCTATCTCACCAGAAACCAACTGAAAGCTCGTTCTCTGACGCATTCTTCTACGAGTTAAACTTTTCGAATTATTTTTGGTAGTAACACACTATTAACTTAGTTACAATAGTTCTTTCAAATGTGTCTATGATTGAAGTTTGAATTAGAGGAAACTTCACACGGATAAAGATGTCACAAATAATTGGAGAATATAGTCAAACGACATGACAAGGAAGCTTCGTTGTTTCTTGGATTAATTATGAGGTTGAAACCATGGAGGGCTCAAAAATCTAAGATAACAATGGCTTTTTACTTAGCATGACCTAAACATTATTATACGCTTTGCTTAATTCAATGGCCGACCACTTATCTTGGTGGTTGATGCCACATAAATGTTGGTGCAGAGAGATGGAGAGAGAATGGGGGTGTGGAATCTGAATTGAGGGGCCTATAGACATTTTTTTTCGGAACCATGGACCACACATTTCTCTCTATAAGAACCCCTTTGGAGCTCCATCTGCAACACTACTCCTTCAAGTGGTTGCAACTTTCAACACACACATTCTGTCTCTCTACACTACAAACTGTAAGTTAACAAAGAAAGGAGCTTCAATACACAAAGATGAGCAAAGATTCCATGAGAGGTTCAAAGAAGAAGGTTTCATGCAGAAGGCTTGGAGGGTACCTCAAAGAGCAAAAAGGAAGACTATACATAATCAGAAGATGTGTAGTCATGCTACTCTGCTGGCATGACTAGATACAATCATTCTCAACATCTGCAACTATCACTGCTCATCGTTTTTCTTTGCCTATATCATGGATCAAACACAAACCAGAGTTTGGTTGAAGATCCCACTTCGACTAGAAACTAAGATATTTCACTGTGGATACAAATCTCATCTTATAAGTCGATTTTATGAAGTTGAGAATCTACTTCTTAATAGCCTTCAGAGCCATGGTCAAGGAACAGAAGTTCAAGGATGCAGAAAAAGAATATATATGTTTTGCTAGATAGTTCTTTCTTATTAATTCCCTATGTAAATAGCAGAGAAAGTAACGTTAGAGAAAATTTCCTTCATATCTAAAAATGTAAGTTCTCTACGTGCAAAAAAGCTAATTGGCAATGGATTAAAATTTCAGATTCAATTCTACACTTGAGCATAGTTCGATTTGTTTCTTTTGAATGAAGAACTCTTTAGTTTGGAAGAATTTATTTTATCAACATTTCAGGAATAATCCAACTCGTACACATACCACATCAGACATACATGATACGTCCTTCGAAAGAGTTAATTGTATGGTTATTACACTCCCTTGGTGTACAAAAGAAGCATTGAGAATAAGGTGATTAATTAATGATAATGAGGTGTTTATTATCTGTGGAATCTTTGTGATTAAAAAAAAGGAGTAAATAATGGAAGATTTGTGGATAGATGAAGGAGAATGTTGCCTTGAATGGTGAAAGTAAAAGTTAAAAGTGAAAAGAGAAGATGCATAAGAGCTATATTTATGCAGCTAGAAAAGAAGGACAGAAATGGGTGGTAATGAGTTGAAGAGTGTGTTGTGTCTTTTACGTAGGCTCTATTTGTTGAGGTCTTGTCAACTCAAAGTTACATTATATTGCATTTTGAAAAAGAGATCGTGCATCACATGTGCCTGATATGACCCTCTCTTCCATTTTTCTCATTCTTCCTTTCGACATCATTTGTTTTTCTTACCGTTTTATCCACTTCTTCGTTTCTCTCCTCTCTCACTCACTGTTTCACAACACTTCTTCGTAGCTTTTCAAAAAGAAAAAAAAAAACTCCATGTGAAGACTTTTCTTTGGATAGGTTTTTCTTCTAAGTATTGTTACTGTTGGTGTTTGAACTCCTCCAAACAGTAAAAAAATGTACATTCACTATTCGTTACAACACTAGCTTCTGCTCTAACATGGCATATAGATGCTATTCCAAACTCACTAGTTCTCCCAGGGTTTAAGACAAAATAAAATAATTAACTTCAGCCCTTCTAATTCTTCTTTTGGACTTATTAGGTTTATCAATTTTATTAGATTCTTATTCTAACACACACTCCTCATATTCTGGGTGATCCGATAGCGAGTGGCATGATAAGTTCAACAAACATTTGTTAGGATAGACTTGAAAATGGCTATGATACCATATTACAAAGTGAACTTTAAACCTAACGTGGATCTTCAACATATTCTTTTAGTTTTTCCTATTTCGTTTTAATGCATAATATTTTTTATGACTGAAAAATTATGATTTTTTACTTCTCGACCTTTCATACAAGTCTTTGGGATATTATGAGTGAGTTTTACCACTAAACTGTTATTTCCACATTTTTTCTTACCAGCTCACAATTTTATTTCTCACTGTTGCACATTATACGCAGTAGCCTCTATTGTTAGTCTCTTTTCTCCTTCACTGCAATAATTCACACAATTGAGAAAAAAGTGAGGTATAGTAGGAATTGTTCCTAAGGTCCACCTCTAATATTTTTATTTTATACCATATACTAGGGTGGGTGTGGATTGGACTTTTTAAATTCAATCTAAATTCACATTTTCTATAAACGAAATACTTTTAATTTTTTTATTGAAATATAAATAATTGAATTGGATTTTAAATCTAAATTCACATTTTGAAAAAGATAAAAGTTTAGATGTTTATACATCAATTTGAGGTTGATTTTAAAATTCATATTTTTTAATTTATATTTATATATAAAATAATTAAAATTATTATATATTTTCTAAGAATAATTATTAGAATTTTTGAAATCCTTCACATTTTATAAAATCTGTAATTAATTAATAATAATAAATCAGTTATTTAATGCATGTTCTCTAGATATAGATACCATGTTTGTTATATGTTCTGAATTTGAATGCATGTCACTTCTTAACAGACGTAATTTCTTGAGAGTTTTGTTTTGAAATGTGATTAGGACATGGATTTGTTTTTTTAAATCCAAACCAAAATTCCTTCCTAATTTATTTTAAATGTAAATAATTAGGATGAAGTTAAATCCAACATACTTTTTTTAAAATAATCAGTTTGAATGATTATATGTGTATTTTTATTGATATCTTTTTTTTTTATCTTCTTTGCTAATAATTATAAAATTGAATTAGATGAAATACAAATGTAGGATGCATCACGTGAAATCATAATTTTATCTTTTTTAAATGATGTTTATTTATCTATATGTATGTATTTCATACTAATATATGAATTTATTTGGTTTCATCATTTCCTCCAATTTAATTTAATGTATTAAAATTAATTAAACTATTAATCAAACAAAATAATTATACCAAAGTCGTTAATTTTTTGGGGGGGTTCGGTAAAAACTTTCGTATATTTTTTGGTGGTTGATCCTTGAAAATGACAAATCACAAAGTACTTCCTTTCCTTTATAACACGTTTCATCTGCTAGCGGTGCTTCGTAAATATCATGGAATATGCTTTATATACATCATATTGAACTCAACTATAATGCTTTAATTTCACAACTTTATTATTTCATACAAGTGCTATATATAACTTCATATATTATTAGGAAAATTCGTTCAATATAAGTGGGCAAACCTCAATCTTATGAGCTGATTTTATGAAGTTGAATTAGGTTTAAAGTTCACTCTGTAACATGGTATCAGAGCTATTTTCAATTTTATCCTAACGGATGTTTATTGGATTTATCAGGCCACCATCATGTTATTTCACGCACGAACTTCTATTTATCACTCTCGGCATGAGGAGTGTGATGGAGATTCCACATTTCTATTTATTATTATCATTTAAATATATATATAATAATTATGATCATGTAATTGTTTAAAAAATATGATTGTAAAAGGATTATTGTGTTTTAATTTTTAATTTAGTTTGGAATTTGAAGGGTAGAATAGATAATGTTTTGAGATATGTTTAGTATTAGTGGGGTACTGACAGAGTATATTCAGAATTAGAGGTTCATTCTTTTGGTGCAGACATGGTGTCTCTGTTATCAATAATATATGTTTCTGTATTAATCAATGAATACACTTCTTCTATAAGTCTACTCAGATTATTATTTTGTCTGCCCAAATAAAATAATGCATGCATTTATTTTTCTTTAAATTAAGATTAACATAATTATTAAAAAGTGGAATAATTGAACTATAAAATCTGAATATTAAGATGGATGATGTTTGTCTTAATTTAGGTATTATGAAATATTTATCCCTGATATATGATTTTTAATATATTTTTGAAAATTTTCAATTTATGTGTAAGGATTAAATTTTTTTATGATAAATTTTAAATGTCCTTAATATTATGTAAATAAATAAATAAATTTAGAATTTGACTCAATTTTATAATCACTGTAAGATGAATTTATATTCATTTATATAGTATAAAATATTTTTATTTTTAATTGATAATTATTTTAAAATTGTATTTTTTATTAAAAACAGTGTAGTGAGTTAACTTGGATTATTTTTTATTAAATAAAAAAGTTTTCAATGTACTTAAATAAATATGTTCATATACAATGAAAAAACAAATAATATATCTATTAAAAAATAATTCTTAAATTGAAAAAATAAAGACTTAAATATAATTTTTATTTTCTTAATTTGCTCAGTCTGCAATTTTGTTTCTCTATTTTAAAATAGAGTTATTTTTAGATTCTCTGTTTTGGAAAATTCATAATTTTAGTTAAAACCTTTCATTTTGCTGGTGTTCGTTTCTTTGTTTTTTTTAGCAATAATACCCGATATTGTTTTATATGTTATCTTTTTCATTTGAATTCTTGTGGAAGGTTTTGTTATATTATAATTACCTCACTTTTTTTTTAACATTAAGAACTATGTTTCTTGTTACCTAACTTAAAACAGATTAAAATTAATCAAAGCGTTGATCCAATTTATCACCTTGATTATAAACTTGTAAACAAAAGCTTTAGAAATATGAATGAGGTGAAAGTTTTGTTTTGATGATTTATTAATGTATATAAATATATATTAATCCTTTTAACACAACTTATCATTTTTACGTTGAAATTACTACACAAAATTTAATAAACTCTTACTAATATAGATTATAAATAATTCTGATATCATATTAAAAAAATTCAATCTCATAAAACTAATTTATAAACTATAATTTATATTTATATATTTTATAAAATATCTTTGTTCTAGTTTACTTGGATCTCCAACAAATACATTCCGAGAAATAATTATAACATATAGCTTGAAAAATAATTACATATATTTTTTCTTTCTCTTCAATCTCATGTTTATTAATATCTTAATATTTATTTATTTTTATCATATTTGCAGTTTTTAGTTTCACTTTCTTTCTTTCTTTTTCCACCGAAACATGTAATTTCTCTGACAAGTTGATCAGTTTGAAAAACGTTAACCATTATAAGTTGAGTTCCAAAAAATATGGTTTTGTGATCTTGATCTTAGATTAATGTGGTTGGGGTTCTCAGAAACAGTCCCATGTTCCAAAAAATCACGTTCTCTTCCAGCTTTAACAAACACGTAATACGACAAGGCTCCAAAGGGAAAAAAAAATCATACAAAGAATCAAAGTTCAAACACAACACTTGCACTCGTGCAGTCTGGGACACTGCGTGACTAAATCAAAGATGGGTCAGATTTCAAACACTGTCCAAATTCTCTCATGCCATTATCATTTATTTTCTCTGAACGCAATAAATGTACATATTTTTTCAAAACAACTATATTAAAGAGAATAATTATGTTTGTTTTTGCATGTTTAAAATATTTAAAAAATGAGTTTTGTAAAGCAGAGAGAGAGAGAGAGAGAAATATTGAAGGATGGTGTTTAGGGCCCAATGAACAGAGGGAACCTAATGATTGAGTTAAGCAGTGAGAAAAAGGTTGATTGGTCAAAGTGGCAGCTTTATGATGCACACATGCACCCCAAATCCACATGCTCTCACTCACTCTCTCACCCGTCGTCGTTTTCATCATACCTCTCTCTTTTCATTCTTTCACACATCTGTAGGACCATCTCCATCTCCACCCCAATTCACTTCTCTCAATTAAAACATAATCTTCCACAACCACATTAATGCATCACCTTACTTTACTTCGCATCACACCAACTTCTTTTTGCATAGGATAATGGAGTAACTGAAAAATCATTAATATATAAAGTTCACTTTTTAATAATATGGTATCATGAAGAATTTAGAGTGTTATTTGATTTATCACACTACCGGCTATCCAATCACTATTAGATAATGTAGTATTAAAGGGATTTAAACTCTATTATCATAATAAGTGTTTATTGGGTTCCTGAGACTACTTGCTATCGAATCACTATTAAATCACATATAAAAATATAGTTTCATGCAAAAGTTACAGTAGTCTGGGTTAGAAATCCTCCATTCACTAAAACTAAAGATATATAAAAAGATGTAAAACTCTTATTATAAACTGGTTTTACAAAATTGAGAATAATCCACTTAAAATCTAGTTTTTCACAATTAAATGATTACATTGATATTGATTATTGCCTCATCATTGCTCATTAACGTACACTCTCTCACATAAACAACTTATGCAATCAAGAACAACTCTTGCAATTTTAAGTCTTACAACATCCTTTTAATAAATCTCTCAGATGTTAACTAATCTTACTGAATGTTCTAATTTTCTTTATAATATAAAATATATTTAGCATTGTTTAATATTTTATTTAAGAAATATTAATAGAAGTATGTAAAATATTATATTATATTATATTATTTACACTTTTATGAAACCTAATTGTAGGGATTGTAATCCGAAATGATTGTTATACTCTTTTATGTTTGTATTTATTTACACTTCATACAGCTGTAGTTCCAAGGTATTATTCTCTGAGTTTGAAAATAATTACTATTTCGATGTTAATGGGCCTCGCTGTTTCAAACAGCTCTATACTTGGGCCCATAGCATGGGCATCGATAGTATGCACTTGGCCCAAATAGGCAACGGTCCATTTTTTCCTGAACCTCTGCAGTATTCTCAGCCCAACTCAGTAATAGAAAGCAAGCCCATTTTCTGGAGCATTTCCTGAAAGAACAAGGTGTGTACCTTGACTTAGTTTTTATATTATATATAAATATACAAATTAATTTTTAATTTAGTCGCAGTTAATACAAATAGTGTTGCAAGGAAATAAAAAATGAATATTGGTATTAGGATAAAACAATATTAGAAATGATTGTGGTGGTTAAGAGTAGAGAAGGTGGCAGAATTAAAAGTGCAGTAAATCTGAAAGGACCCTACCGCGCGTGCACGGTGCACCATCGGTGGAGAGTGGGCCTCCTAAAGTGATTCTGTCTCCTTGCTTTACGCACCTCTTTTTTTCTATTTACCTATTAATGTTTCTTTGTGGACAATATTTAAGAACACATCACATCTAAAATAATAAACTCAATACGTAATTATACTAATTTGCTTTCGTTTTAGTGTTAATTATTATTTTTATATCTTTTTCATTTTAAAAGTTGTAATTCATTTTTTATTTTTGTATTTTTACGGAGACTTTAGGTATAATGTGTGGATAAAATGATGTTTGGTTAATGCAATTCCTCAGCAAATATGAAAAAAAAATATATATTTCATTTGAAGTGTTAAATTTTCATTAAAGTTGTTGTCTTTTCCTTTTTCCTCATTTATTGTTGTCTCTATGTAGATTTTTTGTTTATGGGATTAGCTGCAATTTTGTGTAAATTATGGATCTCTAAAATTCTGACGAATTTTAATGAAAAAAAAAGTTTGTTTATATATGTATGCAATATCTGCTACACTTAGGGATTTCAAATATTATTAGTAGAGTGAGCTAAATCGATTTTAATATGAAATAAAACATTTACAATATTTTAATAATATATAATGTTTAAAATTATTATAAATTTTAATGTTAAGTTGTGAAAAATATATATTAAGGGCATACTGACATATAAAAAAATATTTCAAAAATATTAAATTCATCTTATCCACTAATAATATTAAATATATTTTATTTAATGAATTGGTGTCACTTTAAAATATGATATTATTATATTATTTAATTTTATTAATAAATATCTTCGAGCCTCTCCCAACACTATAATATTATATTAATATTTTTTTTAAATGTGTGTTAGCATCTATCTTATTACATTTTGACTTCTTAAAATTAATAAAAATATTTATGATTTTAAAATTAATATAATATATTTTTAATAGTATTTATTTAAGTTAGTGTGGTTGACACTAATTTATATATTATGAATTTGTTCACCTTCACGACAATGAATATGAATCATTAATGATTTTATTCAATAAGTCTAAATTCAAAGATGTTAAATCTTCTCAATTATAATTTTTCTCACTCACTTCTTAGATAAATCTTCTCATACTCTTTTTCTTCATCCACATTTATCTCTTTCACCCATATTCTTCTTAACCCTTTTATCCACACTCATATCCTTGATCTACGGGATCATCTGTTTCGTCTGAAGTCATCTTCTTTATCCACATTCTTCTCTTTATCTTCTTCGTTCACACTCATTTTTATTTAAAGTTATATCCTTTATCCACTACAAGTTTTACTATTTTTTTTATTTTTTTTTGTTGAAAATGGAGGCATTGTACGCGATTTTTTTCTTGAAGTTTTTGTCATTCTCATCTGTCAAAATTGAAGTAAATTAAATTATTGTTAAAATTATTTAACACGATATTCAACACTATCTATTAATAAAATAGTTAAATTTGATAATTTTTAAGCGAGACAAGCCCCATCACGTTGTCATAATCAATGTTAATACTGAATCAATGTTTAATATAAAATGTTGGTTTTAGTATGGATTCAGGCGACAAAAATAACATCCATTATCGAAATCTAAATCAAATGCTTATACAAGTTAATTTTTTTGACTGACATAAGACGAATAGTAATCCGATTTTGTATCATCTATTTGTCATACGCTGTGTTAAATTCATATTTTCTTGTAATGAGTTAAGGTTTTAATTATAAATATACATTTAATCACTTAAAAATACGATTTAAATAATTTTTAAAAATTCTATAGTCAAAAGGAATCAAATTGAAACAGATTCCTATGAGTAATTTAACATGACGTATTTGTGGACATTGTATCTGGATGGATTTGGTCGCATAAATTTTTGAGGGTGAAAATTAAAGAAGAATGGTAAGTGTAGAAAGGGTTGAACCACCACTTAAGTGGTTCCTACTATTTAATCCTTTTTGTTGATAAAAAATAATGGTAAGTGTAGAAAGGAAGAGATAGATGATATTTTAGAAGTGAAAAAAAAAAAGGAAAAGGATGAGAAGCATAAGAGGTAATTAAAGTGATAATTAATGATGGAAGTGGCCAGCTAGCATGAATGCGATGAAACAACCACCTGACACGACTCAAAAAGTGGCAACGTACCACACTGTCGCCGAATCCTGAGAAATGGTTTTCCTCTGCACATGAAGGTATGTGTCTAAGGGGGTTTTTTGGTGGGGGCATTTCAACAAACAGTTCACCAGCAGAAGAAGTTTGGTTATGGGACCCCTCAAACAACCAAATATCTTCACATGATTATGCTCATGCAACGCTCAAAACCCTGCTTTTTTGGCTTCTGCCCAGCACATTCTAAGCTACAGATTAACCATTTCTTTCTTTCTTTCTATCCTGTTACCATTGTCTACCACTTGTTCTCTTCGTTTCACTCCCGAGAACCAAAAGGTACCACTCGCTTTCAACCAATGTCTCCATGGATCACTCAAGAAGGAGCAGTGGGACAAACTTTCACTTCCCATACCCTTCTTACAATTATTCATTTCTTCCAGATACTTCCTCACATTTCTTTATTCTTTCAAATTCATATATACCTTGTCGTATTGTTTATGCATAATTGTAATGTTTTTCGAATATCTCTAACAAAGTACTCATGATGCAAAGGTTCAAATGTACCAGGTCTAGTTATTGTTGTAACTTTTGAAAATCAAAGCTTATAATAATAATAAACATGAACAATAATATATATTATAAAGATCTTATAATATATGATTCTTATATTCTATACATTTAATTATAATAAAATTAAATATTTATTTTGATCTATGAGAATGTGAGTAATTTCTTTCATCTTTGTTGGTAATTTTATCTTTATCATATTTTTTATTAGGTTTTATAATATATATATATATATTAATAAGTTCTTTTATATTATTAAATCATATTTAAGTTTAAAGCTCAACTGTTGGAATGAAAAGTTATCTCGACTGTTGGAACCGGAATCCAATTTTTGTTAAAATATTATCAATACTTTCTAACATTATTATTAACAAATATGTTATTAGAAGAAATATTGAAATCAAGTTTCATTTACATAAAACTTATAATGACTACATACAAAATTTATGATCACTACAACATATCATTATAATTATTTTTATTATTATATGATTATAATTATGAATATTATTATTAATAAAAATAAAATTAATAATAATATTAAATTGATAATAATAACAATCATAAATTTATATATATAAAATAATTCACATAATAATTAGATGCATTATTTAAGACTGCTCTTCTATTTGGGTTTGAGCTTGAATATAACTTGTGGACTTTCACTTTGTTAGACTAGGTTGACTGAATCTCTCGGTCTCCTTTCATGCTCACGGGTGTGTACCTATAAGGTGATCTGATGTCAAAGTCGGACTTAAAATTCTAGACTTTTACTATTTGCACCTGATATTCTTTAAACTCACCCTTTATGATTTTGACCTTTAAATCAACTTTATCAGAGTAACTATTTATTTATTTATTTATTATTTTTATTTAATTTATATCTTCCTATCAATCTTTCGATTTATCTGGCTAACCTCTCCACCTAAATAGTTTAGTTTGGTTATTAGGGTTTTGGTACAATCCTGAATGGAAAATCTACCATTGATTATTCTTGGGACATTCTTTTTCCAAATCTTCACTGTATAATTAAAGCAACTCCCACTTATTTTGTACTCTTAACAATTTATGGAAACAAATCTCTATCAAACTGTCATTTTCGATAAAGCTATCATTCCACGTATCATTTCACTTCGAAATCACTTTTTAATTAACTAATTTTTTTTTAATATTGATTAGAATATAGGTCAAAATTATTACTCAACCAACATTAATCAGTTTTTTTTTACTAATATTGACATTAATATTTTCTAACTGATACTAATTATGATAGATGCCATTAAACTTATTTTTTGACTGCAAATCAGCTTTTGTCCGTAAAAATAATATTTTTTTATCCATTATTTTGGATTATATATAAACTAAAATTGGAACGGGTTCCTTGGTAACTCTACCGACAGTGAAATAAAATATAAAACGTGAATCGGCCCCAGAAAGAGATCTTACTAATTAAGTGTCGAATCTAATTTGTATCAATTATCCAATTTACATTACGTTCAGTTCTTATCACTGGGCCCAACCACTTTTATGTATTTTTTTTTCTACGATCTATTATTTTAGAAAATTTGAATAAAAAATATTTGAATTGAATAAAAAACTGAAGATTTTTTTTTTCAATTTTCTTTCTGCCAAATGCATAAGCTGAAAAGGACACCAATTCGAAGTCTAGTATAATATGTTAATCTAACTTTTTGTCGAAAAAAGAAATATTTTATCACTTTCAAATTTTTTTGTCTAGTAATATTTTTTATCCATTTGAAATCAAAATATTTCTTAAAAGATGTGAATTTAGTTTGCCTTAATCTATTAACGCATTTTTTAGTTATGATTAGTTAACTTTGTGTTATTTATTATTTTGTTAATTATGTGTAGGGAAACAAAAACGTGTTAAAAATCAATGTTTTGTTACAGTTTTAAAATGTTGTAATGCTAAAATTATTAAAAATGTTAATAATCACAATGAAAAGATTAAATGAATCCAAAATTAAATTAAATTTGAAATGTATAATTTAATAATGTTGTGTGTTATAATTTTTTTTTATCAGCAAGAAATAGATAAATAATAGAGATATCTCAAAAATACTTGAATCTTTATAGACCTAAATTTCTTACAAGTACAAGCATATCAAATCAGAGTTTAAGATGGATCAAACTGTTATAAACATGACGTCCTAAGACTTCTTAACAGAAAAGACCAAGAAAAAAAAGTGATAGATTTACCAACAAAAATCATATTACAAAATCATATGCAGAAATCTACCAACAAACCTCACGTTTGTTAATTTTTTTTTTATAGATTTCATACAAATCAGCGATTCAAGACATTAGTTAGAATATGAAAAGTTTGCAAAGTGAAACTTAAATGTAATTCAAAACCAAACTTTCAATTGTACCATTCAGTGTGAAATCTATTTATCCTACAATTTTTAAAAATCTTCTTATTGATATATGGTGTGTTATACTACTTGATTAGTTTGCTTTTGCCAAAGTGGTTGAAATTGTGTTAATAAAATTATATATCAGTTTTGAGTTAAAAATAATTTCATATGTGACACTTTTGATAACAATAAGCAATTATTTTTATATTTAAACAATCATTTATGTTATTTTTCTTTCTTCTTGTTTTTGTTGAATGAAAACTATACAAACATTTTTTTTAGATTGAATTTTGAAGTAAGTGAATGATTGGTTGTGGGTGAAAAACATGCAGCGTTTGAGCAAGTATAAATTGATGCTATATATACCTGCATGGCCTTAACTGTGAAGAGTGAATCACTGAAGTGAATGCTGAAAAGCTATTACCACTTTACTACAAATGGGAGGGAAAAGAATTAGGTCAAGAGACAGTTATGTCCACATCTTGGAAACCCAACCTCAAATCCTTCAAACATTTACCTTTTTTGGATCAAACCCTCTCTGTTCCCTCAAACATTTTTCAAATTTATACCCTTCACCTTTGTTTTGGAGGAGAAAATCAAAATACATAACTACATAGCCATCATCATTGATTCATTTGTTGTTGTGACTACTTAAATATATTCGTGATTTGGGTCGAGTGCAGATCAGAAGGAGGATGTAACCCCCACCCTGCAATGTCAGACATTGAAAGAGCTTTCTAGCTATATTGAAAATGACACTAGGTCATACGATACGACCAAGTCAAAAACACCTCAAATCTTTGTTGTTAATTACCAATTTGTCTTCACTAAGATCATGTTAAACACACTTAGGTTTATCAAATAATGCAGAACTGTACATGAACAGTATAAGATGACAGCTGAATGATTTCACTTTTGATGAGAAATAAAAGTGAATATAAGTTGAAGTCAGTCTATATACACTACTGTAAAGTATTTTGTATATTCTTTAGTATATACTTGTATTATTAATATGCATATTTTAAAATAAAATAAAATAGTATGCTGATAATAATTGATGTATAAGATATTATCAATTTAGGTTGGGTAGGTATTTCTTTTAAGAATTTTTGATTTTGTTTAGATAATTGTGTTTAAGATGTATAAGGGTTGAATATTCATAAAATAGTTTATTATTTATTTTTTATTGATAAAATAAATATTATGGAAATATGATATGATGTGCTTAATTTTATTGTTAACATATTTTTTTTTTTACTAGTTTTTATTAATTAATTAAAAATAGGATCTTAAGATGCTTTATAATGTATAGTTAGAAGATGATAATAGGAAAAATTATCTTTACACCAGTTTAGGAATTTGACATATTGGACTTTATAAAATGAAAATCTGCTATTTCTTTATTAGTCATTGAGTTAGTTTATGTGAAGATAACTTGTTTTAATCACTATAAACAGTGTCAGTCTAATTAAGATTTGTCATGCTTAAAAAATAATGTTACTAATTGGAGTAAAGTTTTATTTATATTAATAACGTAATTTATTTCTTAGAAAAAAAATCTTATTTACAAGAACGAACTTAGCTTTAACGTAAATTTTATATGACTTTATATAAGTGATGAGATTTTTTTTTCCTGTAATTATGTATCAATAACTAGTTTTAAAATTCACCATAAAAAAAACTAAATTTTCAAAATATTGATCGAGAAACTGTAATTTAAAATAAAATCTGAAAAGGTTTTTAACCTCATGTCCAAAAGTGAATCCAATCACACCAAGTTTCTATTAATTACAAAAATTAAGATACATCAGATTTTTTTTTTTTTTAAATTTAAAAGAAGAGGATAAATGAGAGAAATTGAAAGCATTATTTGAAGGTTGGAAGAAGATTTGTGTGAAGAAGTGCCATTGATAAGGTCTTAGTTTGCTGGTGCTATTCTCACTCCCTCACACTCACGTTTAAAAAACAACCAGAAGATAACATCTACCTTTTTCTTACCCGGATCACCCCAAATTTCTATAAGGGTTTTCAGATTTATGTAAATTTTTTTTTACAAAATTTCACTTTTCCTTTTTATATATTAAATAGTTTTATCATTAAAATTGAATTATGAACTATTTTATATACGTTGATAAATTATTAATTAATATAAAAAACTAGATAATTAATATTAATATTTTCTACTTTTATTATTTATATATATTTATATTTAATATTAAAAATAATTAAATAAATATAAATATAAATGAGAAGATATATAAATTATCTAAACCCACCTAACTAATATAATTATAATGTTAATATTTTCTACTTTTATTATTTATATATTTATATTTAATATTAAAATTAATTAAATAAATATAAATATAAATGAGAAGACTTCTAAATTATCTAAATGCACCTACATAGCTAATATATTTTTTTTTATCAACAATGAATTAATGAATAAAAAAAGACACTTTAGGATGTTCCAATCCTATACAACTCTCAACTCTCGGTTACAAAGATACAACACTCTACTTTTATTATTTATATTTAATATTAAAATTAAATAAATAAATATAAATATAAATGAGAAGACCTATATGATAAATTCATGCAATATGATAAATGTACAAAATCATGCAATTTACATAGTCAACATAATAGTTAACCATAAATTTGGTATCTTAAAAAATTTAATAATAAAATATAAAATATATATATATATATATATATATATATTCTAAAGAAAAAAACACTAAATTACTATATCATTGTGTTGAAGTGTGTTTCATTTTATTTTATTTTATTTTTTAAAAAAAAAATGAAAAAAATTAACAACTTGTAGCAGGAATCCCATTTCTTTAAGGAATCCCATTTCTTTAAGTAAAATTTCAGTTCTTTTAACTTATAATGACGAAAATACAATTTTTTTTATATAATGAATCACTGGTTAACATTGAATCAGTGGCAAATGTATCATTATTAACCCTAAAATCATATTTAGCTTGAATTGTTTAAAGTGTGTTGAAACTAAGTTTAACCCTAAACCCAACGGATCCAGGAGAAGAAAGAGAATTACACCCATATACGTATACATAACACATATTAACGGGCTCAAAAAGCTGATTGATTTGACCTTCTCTTGTTTACATTGCTTCCACATAATGAGGCACACAATCCACCAATTATGTCTGTCTTATCCTCTGTGTTATGCTACACTCTCACTCTCTCTCTACCTCTCTCTATCTCTCTCTTCTTCTACTCCCCCACCCCTTTGCTACCATTGACCATGCTCCTGCACCACCACACCTGATAAATATGCTGCTGGATTCTAACTATAGTGGAAACTCTGAAAAGTAGACCACACTTCCATCATTGGCCTAAACCTTTCATCACTTTCTCAAACCAAACCACTTTCTTTTTTCTCCCATTTTATCACCCCAAGTGGTTCATATACAAAAAAACATCAATGTTGTTTTAAGAAAAATGTATCCTTAAAGCTAAGGAAGATAAGAAACCTCTTCTGCGTTTGGTGTGGTCCTCATTCTGCAGAAGCTGTCTAGGGTTTCCGTCTTCCATTGGAAATTGCAAAATCTGTTTATGTGAGATGTTCCCTTCCTCTAACTACACCTCAGGCTCTTACTCTTACCCTCGTTTCCCTTCTTCTTCGTCTTCTTCTACTTCGCCGTACCCTTCTTTCACTTTCCTTCACCCTGAAAATTCTTCTAGCAGCACCTTTCTCCATGATCCACTTTCTGTTACCTTCATACCAACTAACTACCATGCTCCAATCCCTGAAACGCTAGCCAATTGGGCAGTAGCGGATTATGCTGCTGCGGCAATGCTGAATCAGGATCTCGGCGGCGCTCTTTACGGCATCACCAAAAAGCCGGCGAAGAAAACGACGAAGAAAGACAGGCACAGCAAGATTCACACATCTCAGGGCTTGAGGGACCGGAGGGTGAGGCTGTCGATTGAGATCGCACGCAAGTTCTTCGATCTTCAAGACATGTTAGGGTTTGATAAAGCCAGCAACACCCTTGACTGGCTCTTCACGAAGTCCAAGAAGGCAATTAAGGAGCTAACTCGCAGCAAGCACAGTGTCGATAGCTTCGAATTCTCCTCGTCTTCGGATGGAGAAGTGGTTTCTGTGATCCACCAAGACAAAGAACAGCATCAAGGGGTGGACTTGGAAGAGGGGAAGTTGAAGGAACCTGTTTTTTGTGTTAAAGCAAAGATGAAGGAATCAAGGGAAAAAGCAAGGGCAAGAGCAAGGGAAAGGACTAGTTGCAAAGGGAAGGTGCAAGAGTTCAACAAAAACTGCCCTGCAACTGAAAACCATCAAATCCTTAACCAATCAAGGTCACCCCCTCAACCTCAGTTTAAAGATTTTTAGAAAAAAAATAAATAATGAAGATATTTCAAACATATCTCTAACTGTATAAACCATTTCAGGAGTGATAGAAATCTTATAGAAGATGTGAATGGAGGAATGACAAGAGAGGATGACTTTAATGTTATTGAAGAATCCATTGTCATCAAGAGAAAGTTGAAACACTCTCTGATGTCTTCTATTCATCACCAGAACACTGTGATCCCTAAGGAAGCAAGTGTGAACAACAGTGACTACCACTCCTTCCCCAATTTGTCGCCAAATTGGGAAGCTAATAGTGCTGCCAATGGACGCTCCACCTTTTGTGCAATAGCCAGCATGAATCTATCTGCAGGTAAGTTTTTCACTTTTCATGAACAATACCTGAATTTCTTTTCTTTTCCTCTTGAAATGGCTTATGACATCTAAAGTGATACTTAAAATCCTGTGTCTTGATTTTTAGGGCTTCAAATTTTTGGAAAATCTTGGGAGGAGTGCACCAATCCTCATCCTACCTAATATGTTAAATTTCAGTAATTGTCTAGTGTTTTGCAAGGAATACCATGATCATGGAGGAATCTTTCTGTGTTTTGTACCTGTAACTTTTGTTGTCCTATATTTCCTTTCTAAAATGTACTGATTTTTTTTTGCTCTAGATTAACCAAGGGCATGCCACAGTTGTCAAAAAAGGATGCTGCGTGTATAATTTCTGACCAGTATTTTAATTGTGGCTGATATCATGTAAGGGTCAATTATATTTACAAAGAACCATCCTTTCTAGCAAGCAGATTTCAATGTTTACATAATTAGTTTATGATCAAAATATATATAATGAATTTATATATTGAATTTTTGAAACTTGAAAAGTAGCTAATCCCATGGTCATGGGAGGAGACGGATGTGCAGAAGAAAATTCAAGATCTTTTAGCTAAACCATGAGCTGATTTACCTAGAGATCATCCTAAGAAAATTTTCTGGTTTGAAAAATTTCAGATAAAGATATTTTATATATAATATAACACTTAAATATACACTAAAGACACATGGATGAGTGTAAATTAACTGATCCAATAGAAGAAATCACATAATAATGTTCAAACCTCACAACAATGTTCAAACCTAGACTAATCACTAGGAAGTAAGGCTTACACAGAAGATTAGGTTTCACTCAATTCTAAAAACTTTACTGCAAGTTGAGAATTGAAAATTTGAAAGATTGAAACTAAAAATTTGAAAGTAGCTAACTTAATAATGATCTACACCATAAGACTAATAAATCTATTTAAAAATTCCAAAATTTTAATATTATCTTATAAAATGAAGTTATATGTTATAAAATTAATTTATAAAGAAATCTTTCTAAATATAATATATATATATATATATATTATAATTTAGTTATATAATTAATTAGCTTAGGAGCTTTTAGTATGTTTCATCTATACACTTCTTTAATTTTGTACAATATACTTGTTGCTCTTCTGGCATAGTACATTTTGTTCCATTAGGCTTAAGAAAAAAAACAAAATGATAATTTCTTACATTTTCCAATTCATAATAATTTTCTATAATTGGAAAATGCAGAATTAGTAAAATTAATGGAGAAATTAGATCCTAATATAATTGTCAAAGCCTTATCCACATCTACGTCCCAAAAACAAGGTTTATTGAACAAAAATATAATCCTCTAATGTCATTACTATTCCAAACAAGTATAATAAGCCTATTAATAATTTAATACATTTCAATTAAGTACTTTCAATGGCTTAAAAAAAGAGTTAAGTGAGTTTAATATTTTTAACATAATAAGCTATTTATTTTTATTAAATATTTTATTTCCATAAATGCCTAACATAGGCGAATCATCTTGAACCCATGCAATATATAATTCTTCAAATTATTTGCATTCTTCCACTAACAAAATTAAGTGTTGTAGTTATTTTTAATTAGAATTCTAAGATATCTATTGTGGGAGAAACAACAATATGTACTTGATGACCATAAAGAGCAGGGTTAAATAATGATCATACAAATATTCAATGAACCTTTTAGTTTAAGTTTGAATTCGTCTATATTCAATGAACCACTATGATATATATTTAGCTAAAAACTTTCTATTCTAACTAAATAATAATTTGTTTAACCTTTGGAGTACATGCACTCAAGACTTAACAATGACTTTGTCAGAACTTCTTGAAAAACTCAGACATCTATGGAAAGATTTCTAGCTGTGGACAAAATAAATGTGATCATACATTCATCTGATTATAACACCCTTAACTGGCTGTTCACCAAGTCCAAGGAAGCAATTAAGGGCTAACACTCATAAGAACCAAGTATTCAATTTTTGTTTTGTTTTAGGTTATTGTTATATTCAAGAACTGAAATGTACTTTGATTGCTTTAGCAGAAGCATTTGTATTTCATATTACAAAGACAATTTAATGTCTCACAGTTCAGATAGACTCTGATTTCCTACCTACTGGCAGAAACTGATTCATCTCATAATTTTCTTATACAGAAAAGAAATTATACGTTATAAGCATCTGATAATTGAATCTGAATCATATTCAAGAACTCTCAAAATTCATTCATTGCTGCTAAATTGTGGAGTTGCATAATTTGTTGGTATTTAGGTCTAACTCTTTTTCATCATCAAGAAAAAATAGAATATATGTGGTCCAGTTAAGGATTTGTTAGATACTCGTACAAAGTAAAAGAGACATTGAACTCAAAAATAACCTCAACTGCTTACTCTGTTAAAACTAGTTAAAAACGACTTAAATTTCAAAGATTAACTACGTTGTTCTATCAACAACTTTTAATTGAATACATACATACCAGATGTTAGAGATACATACCAAAGATTAGAGGTTAGAGGCACTAATTACATAATGAGATTTGGGTCTAACTCTAAAGCATGTACAATGTACATATTTCTAGTTATCTGGTTTTGTGTAGATCTAAGTAAAATAATTTCCATCTAGATTTTCTATAAGTTAGTATGTTTTGTGTTTGATGAAGAAATAGGGTGTCCAAATCATGCATTTAACAGAGGTATTCTTCAATTATTTGTTTTTTTATGGAGAAGATATATTCGCACATCTCAGACTATAAGAACACAGATTGCTTACTAGTATAATGTATCTATGAAGTGGTTGCTTTCAGGAAGAAAATTATTGGAGAAGAAGAAAGTGTCTAACTTAACAGTCATGTCAACATGTTCTCTAGATATCCAACAAAGAAAGGCTAATAAAATCTTTTAGACAACCCTAAAGGCATAGAAGTTTCAGTAGCTAGGTGGAGAATAGCTAGAATAGAATCTGCTATAAAGGTTTCTGCAAAGCGAATTCGTCTGTCAATGCATAATATTCAATGTTTGTAACCCAGAATTTTAGGGTAGTACAATTCAAAACTGCATCTCAAGTTTTGGTGAAATCCAAGAGAAAATATAAATGTTTATAATTGGATCAAATCACTGATGAACAATGTTCGACTCAAGTTTCAGCAAAGACTGAAATAAGTTATATTGCTAAATTATTATTTAGTTCTTTGTCTCTATTTTTTTTATAAATTTGGATAAATTGTGAAATAGTGATTTTGTTTTCAATTTTAAGTTTTTATTGATTCAAAATGTTAAAATTGTACTACTAAATTCAAGGACAACAATTTCAAACCAAAAGTAGTTTGAAAAAATCTGACATCTCAGAGTTCTTTTTTGTTACACAAATTTCATGATAACATAATGCATGGTTCTTATTCACTATTTGTTATATTTTGTTATTCTTATTAGAATTTTATTGATATATATATATATATATATATATGAAATCTTTAACTTTTTATTAATACATTTCTTCACCATATATTTGGTTAAGATAATTAATTTCTCTAGTATTCAATTGCTTGCTTTTAAAATTATCTAACTTGATAAATTAAACAGTTTTTCCACCAAAATAAGAGGAACAAAACCTGCATTTTCAGAATATCTCCAACCATGGTATTAAGCCAAGCTATTTATTTCATTATTTAATTATTATTAAAAGTATACAACTTTTTTGTTAATTTTTTTACAGCTTAACAGATCTTCATTCTTATAAGGCATCTTTTAAATTTTTACTAAATAGTTGTTATTAATTACCTCACATATCTTTATATCTTTCTCATAATTTTCTTCGTGTGTTGTACCAAATAAGTGAATTAAATGGGAAAAGCCTGCATATAGTACCCAATGTTCTGTTTTTACATTTAAAGTTTTATCTTACTAATTTGCACTAAATTTAGGGTTAAATAATATTACTTTTTTTCCGATTTTTGTTGAATCCAAACTTTAGACTTCATATATACTTATAACAAGAAAAGAAAAAACTATTGAAACGAGATGCTTAATAGTTTTTTTACATAAGATCTTAATTCATACAAAAAAAATATGTTTACTATATAAATTTTTTAACACTAGTGTTGTTTTTTTTAACATCATAGTTCATACTAGAAATTTGTTTACCATGTAAAAATATTTGACAATGATCAATTATAATAATTTTCTTACTATAATTATACGGAAAATCTAAAATTTACACCAAAACCAAATATAAATTTCAAGTTATAATTAATATAGAAGAAAAAAATAACAGAAAATTCTTTAGCACAACTTCTCAAGTGTATAGTACATAGACTCAAGGTATAAAGAGTTGAAGCAATGGAGTTAGTAATTTGAGAAAGAAGATTTGACTGTACTAAACTTTTGGGTATATAAATGAGTCAGAAAATAGTACTGTGGAAGAGAAGTTAGGTAGTGAAAGGTAAGGATGAGAGATCTTATTTGTCACCTAAATGATCCAACCTAAATATCTAAGCCATAAAAGTCCCTATATGCTATATATTCGTACGTTTATTAGGTCATTAGATTTCTATTGCACCCTACCTAACCATCACCATCCATACAAATTGTCCACTTCCACTGTACTTTTACAGTATAAAATCACACACAAACCCATATTCCAGAACGAGAGACAGGGAACATCAACAACAAAAATCAAAGTCAAATAACCATGCTCTAGTTAACCTCATACAAAAAACATTATACTGGTTTTAATTTATGAAAATAAAAACACTAAAATAACCATATGAATTTCACTTTATCATCACTATTATTACATAGTTTCTTAATCTTCAAACAAATCATCACTATTGTAACATATAATAGTTTCTTGATGTTATTTTTTTTATAAAAAAATAATAATAAATAGAACAATTTTATGAGTTAGTCAACCTTCATACAGATCATGAAAAATAAAGCATACTTCACCTCATTACCCATCCCAACTGAGAAAGAAAAATCATCATCTAATAAAAGAAACTAAAGCACTAACATAGCAATCTCAAATTAAAACAATGGAACTAACCATTCAAACAAACAAAATAGATAACACCTAAAAGTGACATCTAATCTAACTTCACAAACAACCAACGTTAAACCCACACAAGACCTCCAACGAGAGACTAATAAAAACAAACAATTTAAATCAAATTCAGACAAGTAATGGAAACAAAACACCAATCAAAGAAGAAGAACGAGAGCAGAGGAAACCTTAAATATAACCCAACATGTTATTAAGAAACCGAAGGCTGCAACAGTTGATTTCAGTAATGAAAGCTTACAACTTAACCAAGTAACTATTCTGCATATAGCGTGTCAATTACCAAATTGCTTGTTTCAAGTTCTTTTGTGTGTGACGCTCATGAATTTAACTAGATAAACCAGGGAAGAATCAGTGTTATTGATTATTTGATACCTTAGGCTTTGCAGCACATTTGGATAAGACGTTTTACTGGTTTCGTGGCTTGCTCCTCGTTTCTGATCCTTGCATTTTATAATCTACACACAGATAGTTTCATATATGTTACACAGTTTTCTTTATTAAAATAATTTATATATATAAATACAACTTTATATGCCTTAATGTTTTAATTAATAATTTTATATAATGTGAAAGAAGAAGATAAAATGTTACACACGTACCCCTTTGTTCTCTTTATTCAGTCTCATCTGACTCAATCCACTTCATTAATAGGGTTTTTCAGTTTCTGATATTCGACATAAGGGAAAAAAACACTTTAATCATTCGAGAGCAGCAGCAAGATTTGGAATCTCAATCCAATATTTGGATTTTAGAATTCCTCAAAAAAAAAAATTAATCAGAGTGACTCTTTTACCAACAAAAGATTGAATAAATAAACTGAGATCTGTTGCTCATTTGTTTTGTCTTTATTCGCATGTCGAAAAAAATTATGTGAGATTTTGTATGATTTTGTTCGGAGATATTTTGTTTTTTTATGCTTTAAAAGTGTTTTGCAGGTAGGCTGTTTATAAAAAAAAGCATAAGAGTTGAATCACTCTTAAAGTGATTCACTTATGTATATTTTATTGATGGCTGATAAAAAAAAAAATTGAGTAATAAATCGATTAGCTGCATAAACTGTGCTAGTTTATCTTCTTATGTTCGACATTTGCTATGTTGTATATTTTTCTAAGCAGTGTCTTTCTTTTCTTATAGTTTACTTGCAAAATTTTGAAACTTAAAAACTTTAAAAGTAATTTCAATTAATAAAATATTATTTTAACAATAATTTTTAACTATATTATTATACTTAACTCAGATTTAAAATTTAAGTATGCATATACGGGAATTAATAATAAAGGTCAAGATTTTTTAAATACATTGGTTGACACGTCAGATGAATTAAAAATAAAACTTATTAAATATTTTATGTTAAGAAATTATAATAACATATAGGTAATAAATAATATATATGTATATCCTTAACATTTGCCCAAAACGTTATGAATCCTCCTGTGTAAAACATGTTAAAATTGTAGAATACAAATTCAAGCTACCTCCATGCAAATTTTTAATTTAAAATATAAATTATTAAAAACTAAAATTTAATAATAAATAATTAAATATTAATTTAAAAACTATTTTATAATTTTTTATTAATAATAAAAATTACTTTAAACATTAATGTTTGTTTAACTTTGTAATTGCGTCTAAATTAATTTAATAGTAAATAATTATTTTAATCACTAAAATACTTTTAATTTGATAATTTTTTTAGAATATATTATTATTATTTTTTAAATTTTGATTGTGATTCATAGAAGGGTTTTAACAAGTTTTTAATAAAAAAGTTAAAATGGAAATGAGTGAAGTTAATTAAGTGAAAAGAAAAGGTAATGATTGCTTACGATGGCAGAGTGAGCTTTATACATGGCTCGCTTCCATGCTGTCTCCTCGTTCTATTCTATCGTCAGAAAGTCAATTCTTCACCTCAAAAGTTGTCAAAATTTTGCAGATTAACCAAAAGAAACACAAAACATAAATCATAACTAAATCTTTAATACCATCATATATAACACACCCTGCTCAGTGATAACTCTTCGTGCAGTGATAAATTAGATTAACAAAATTTGTTCTTGGATACTCTCTCTTAATCTGCACAATAGATCAAAAGAAACATCAGAAATATATTCATTATTTTGCTATATGTATATGTGTGTTATATTTTTCATATAAAATTAAAGAGTTATTTGAGATATTAAAACCAATTTAAGGAATTGTTTTCTTCTTGTCATATTTTTAACTGGCATTGGAGATTGAATAAATGAAAGTGTGATAAATATGGAAAAGAATGAAAAACATTAATTAAAAGCATGTACATTATACATGTTTTGATTTATCATTGTTTAAATTAAAAATTAAGTTTAAGTGGTCTACAAATTTGTGTAAATAGTTAATAAAATTAGCTATAGCAGTCACAGCTATATAAAAATGTATATGTATATATGATCATTTAAATATAAAATGTACACACCTATATGGTTTTTTCAAATTTAATCAACAATTTGAATATTTAGTTAATTAAAAACAGATCAAGAAAATCATAATTGTTTTATCAAAGTTTGAGCATATTTTTATGTAAAAAGGGTCTAAGATTATTATTGTTTTAATTAACTTTTATGTGGATAAGGGTTATTAATTTTTTTATTGGATTGAAAAACTAAAACACGAGTACATTTTTTAAAAAAATCTTGCGAATTTCATTGTGAAAAGTGTTTTTTTTTTCTAAAAGGGGATTTTCAAGCTTTCAAATTATGAATTCAAAAGTAAAGACTCACAGAAAGGGTGGGATGGGGATAATAATCTTCATTATAATTTTGATTCCTTCAGCAAACACCACATAGAGAAATTGTTGTTAACTTCATGGATTAAACACAGAACAAGGGAATAAACAAGCTCAAGAGTTGTTGAACAAAAACATGCAAGTTTGCATCAAACAAAAAGCAATTGAGTGAGAAGGGAGATAAATGATACGTACATGCTAGAAGAAGAACTTGTTGAACAGAAGCAGCTGGTATTGTACGTAAACAACCTCTTGGAGAAGAAACTCCTGGAAAGAACACTGTTGAAAAGCAGAGTGACAATAACCTTGAGAGAGAGGGAGAGATAGAAAGAGATCTAATTAAGCCTTATCACTGGGAGAGGTATATAGCACCTGAGTTTAGGTTCCATACTCTTTGCAGAAGTGTTGGATTACTGCATGTTTTGGTAATTTCTTCTGCATGCTACCTAAAAACCACTACTATTAGGTTCTGGCACCCTATATATAGGGAAAGTGAGTGCTAATGGAAAAAGTAGAAACTGGTTTTTGACTACTACTTATGCATAGTCTCAATTAGTGTGTGCATAACAATTCAAATTTCACCTATATCATGCCTAGATTAACAAGGCCACCATATAATAAGTTTTCACTAAGTAAAGACTGTAATTAAAGCATAAAATTCTGAGCTCTTAAAGAATATGACAGAAAGTTTCATTAACTCCATTATAAGAATAAGTCGGTTTAGTTAGATCATCTATAATATATAGTTTTAATTAATATGAGTTTCACGAGAGAATCTTGACGTAAAAAGATGTGTTGAAGACTCATAATGTGTAAGTACGTACAAACTTCATCTTTTAATAACTTACATTTAATTTTATAAGATTGAGTTTCACTTCTATTCATATTCTTACTACCATTCCACTTCTTAATACTTTATACAATGGTTTTGGTACTTATAAAAAAAATTGTACATAGATATGATGATTGATAATGATGTTAAGTGCATGGCATGCAGATACCCCGGTGCTGAACTTGTACGTCTCTCTCTTTCTCTCTGGGCCGTATGTAGCAGCAAATAAAGTATAACTGTGCTGCTAAAAAAGCTGATATGATGAGGGCACACACACAGACACACAGCTAAGGTGAAGGCACTATTATGTTAGGAAAATGATTTTGTTAGATATTAGTCTGACTAAGGTGGATCCTTCAGAAATTTCGAAATTGGTACGTTTAATATATCACCACTGTCTCATTGCTCCATGACCCATCCCTTTCTTCAGCTATTTTTCAGCCTCTCATGTGAAATATTAGGAGAATGTGAACACTACCTATAGCTACCTCACTCTATTTATCTCTCTTTACCTAACACAGATTTAGGTTATGATCCAAAAACACAGTTTATTTTATGATGATACAATATTAAATAGGGTAATTGGCACAATGGTCGATGAAGTCCTTTATCTAATGTCAGTGTTCATTATGTTCATTCATTGTGATTTTCTTTGACTGTCACGAACACAAATTTGACCAACCCTTGCAAAATTTTAAATTTAGAAACACTAACCCTAGCTATATATATAGGTCAATCATGAAAAGCTCTTTTGAATTCATTAAGTATTAGTGCAGCCAAAATTAGTTTAACAAAATAATGCACAGCCATTAGAACCTTCGTTACAATCATGACTGAGATTCTAGTTTGTCAGCTTCACCATTACAATTTTACAGTGAAATAAATATGTATCAATTAGGTCTAATCTTTCTATAATCAAACTCAATATACCATCTATGTTTTTGTTATGAAAAAACAGTTTATTTTAGTCTTTAACTCTCCATTTTAATATTATCTTTCTGAAACAGCTATCATTTTCAATTTTGAAGCATGATTTTAAAATAATCATATAAAATGTGAAATTTCTCACATTTTCTTCTATTATATCATTTTATTGTTACTCATTATCCATGTATGTATGTGTGATAAAGGAACAATATCCTCAAAGATAAATGTTTTCAATATTAACAATAAAAAGAAAATATAAACATGTTGACATCAATAGTAAGATTGTGTTGTGATTATGTTTTTAAAATGGCTTTTAATAAAATAATCAAAATTTAGGTTTTCATGTATCTGTTTTAAATTCCTCGTAAAATGCATAGCACTTCATTCATTGGTTAAATTAAAGTAATTACCTTGAAAAAGGGAAAAATAGAAAAAAAAATTAAAAAGAGGATTCCGTTGCCGGGAATCGAACCCGGGTCTCCTGGGTGAAAGCCAGATATCCTAACCGCTGGACGACAACGGATTTGTTGATGACTTTTGTATCTAATTTTATTTAATATAATATATTAATTGAAAATCAAACTAATTAAATGTTTTAAGATAATATTTATTGCTTTGTCATAGTAATCAATAAATAAAAATTCAAGACTGATTAACTTATTTGAATTTATAAAAGATATTAAAATTATGAATTTTTCAAATAAACTTAAACACCATTTAAACAAATTAAAAAACAACATGTAAAAACACACATCCAAATAAATATATTTTTTAGTTTTTTTCCTTTGTTTATTTAGATTAAATAAGAATGAAGCACTAAATCAGCACAACACATACCCTTTGTTACATTAGTTTTTAAAAAATAAAAAATACGTTTTTTAGTTTCACATTTTATCAAATATAATCAATGTTTTTATATTTGAAAATTAATAAATTTGATTCTCCAACTGTAAAATCAAGTAAATTTAGTCGTCTGTTAATTTAAAATTAAGACAGAGTAAATCCACGTATTTTACAAAGTTAAAACGTGAGATTTATCAACAAAAATTCATAAAATGTTGAAAAACGTTTGGCAAGAATTAAAAACACGTTTAGAGCTAATAAACAAACAATTTCCTTCTTTTTTTTATTATTTGTCACTTTTTGTCATCGTTTTCTTGGCTGCTTCAACTTCAACTTTCAATAAATTTCCCAAGAAAAAGAGAAGAAAATAAAAGAAATTTTTCCGTATTTACTTTCCTTGCCTCCCAAACATACCCTCCGAATATTACTAGACCCAAACAGAACCTAACCTAATCACTTCTTCCGTCATGGACGCGCGTAGAGCTCCACGCGCCGTCATTGACCCTAAGGTCCGCAGAGTTGGGTTCTTCGCCCCGCCGGATCGTTCTCAGCCGGGTCCACCCTACCCGCTCTCATTTGATGTCTCTCCCGCAGCCAACTCCCTCTCGCCGGTCATGATCCCACCGCCGCGCCATCCGTCGGAGAATCTCAGCCTCCACGCCCGTCCCGCCGTCACTTCTCCTTCCGTTGAGGAATCCGTCACAGCCGAGAGCTATTCCAGCTCGTCGGATTTCTTCCCCGCTCCGATGTCTCCGGCGCCGCCGTCCTCTTACTCGAGCAGGATGGTTGCCGACGACGGAGACTTCTTCGACGACGGTAAAGTGGCGTCTTCGTTTCCTCAAGGCGGGTTTGACTTGACGACGACGAAGGCCAGTGGCGTTCCGGCGAGCGAATTAACCACCGATGCGGTGGTGAATGCTGATTCCCTTGCAATTCACGGTGAGGTTTTTCTATTTTTGCTTTCTTCAGTTATTTGAATCGGCTATTCGATATGCTTTCAGCTTTAAATTGTTTGTGAAAGTAAAATGAAATTGCAATTCAATATTTGATAGCTTTGATTAAGTTTTGTGTCAGCACATTGGAAGCCATGAATGTTTTATGGTTTCATGCAATTGAATGGAATGAAGGCTTGTATCGTTGCTCTTTCAGCTTCCTTGTGGTCTAGATTTAACTTTCGATGGCTTATTGAGTGCAAGTCAACTCTACCGTGCATATCAATTGCGAGAACGTTTTACAGTATAGTGTTGCTTGGTCTTTATCAGATAGGCCCTTCTGCCTACACGCTTTCAGCTTGCGTATTGTATTTCCAAAGTGAAGCTTTTGAATATCTTTTTTTATTCTAAAGATCATTTGCATGCATTGACATTAAATTCAAAAGTAGTTCAAGTAAATTCTTTGTTCTTGTTATCTACTTCTCACAACTTAGTTACATTTTGTCATTAGTATATTTGTAGTTGCTTGAATTTTGTTTGGCTGCTTAAAAGTTGAGATATCTATCAAGGGGCTATCCCCCAACTAACTAACTAATTATTCCTATAACTAACTACGGGGGTCAACTAGCACACAACCATGTTTTAGCTTCTCTGGTTGAAACATCGATTGTGGTATATCTTGGCCTGAATAATTCCTTAAATATTTTAATTTTTTTTTCATAATTAAAGTCCACTTGATAAAAAGGAGACAAACTACAAACTAAGTTTTAATAGAAGTATAATTCAATGTCAATGAATAGCTTGACTTTTAGATAAGTAAAAATAGCCAAAGGGAAATGACAATAATTGGCTTCATGATAGATGCCTATTTGTTGCTATCTAAATCTAAAAGGTTTCGCAAACAAAACTAGTTATTGCTTTTGTGGTGAAATTGGATTCAAGTCATGTCCAAATGAAACCCAAAAATATAAGAGTAAAGTAGAATGTTAGATTCAGGTACTTGATGTTGACTGAAGCTATAGTCGTACCTGATGCTGTATACCCTGTGGCTACTTTCCAGAAGTAGCCAACACTTCTTAAGTGACTCAAATTATGTTGAAACAAATTTACAAAATTCACCTAATTTTGTGCCATGTAAATCTTAGTTTTCTGGTTTTTGATACACTGTCTCTGATATTAACTAGAATAGATAGATTTTTTTTAAAAAAAAAAGAGTTGTTTGTGTTTTTTGCCATCTGCTATATTGTCCAGTTAGAACATATGAAGAATAATTGTTTTACCAGTTTGACTTGCCTGTTGTCAATGTTAGATGTTATCGTAACATGCTCTCTCTGGTTCTCGTCATCTTTCATTTTCTTTCTGGGATGTTTTTTTAAAGGAATCTTTGACAATCAGAAGTTATTATTTGGTATTTAAGCATTTTCTCCCTTAATCCCCTTTAGAAAGAGAGAGGGAAGACAAAGGTGGAGGATCAGCAGTGGAAGTGAAAGACCAAGCTCTGAATACTAAACCTAAGAAAGAAAAGACCTCAAAAGCTGAAAGACGAGCTCTTCAAGAAGCTCAACGAGCTGCTAAGGCTGTTGCAAAAGGTGTGTATTAGCATTTAGCTTGCTCTTGTTTGATTGAGATTAGTGCAATGTTGATCTTGTTTATCTTAGGCACAAAAGAATTTCAGCTAGAGCATGTGAAATGTGAAGTTTCTCTGCAAAGTCAAAATTGAAATTTGTACTTGTTAGTTTGGCTGTCTATTTTGCATTTCCTGTTGAAATGTTGCACTTTTTTTATTTTTGTCCTTGGATCTAGCTTCTTCAAACCCACTGTATAAGAACTGACTCATTTTTCTAGGAAGCCTGAAGTGGGAATTTATGATGAGATTTCACAGATCTTTTTTAATATTCATTGTGACTAACGCTGCTCATTAGTTCGTCCCTTTATATAATGTTTTGTTAGCTGAAGGAAATAAGGCATCTGGAACTCTGGCTTCAGTGAATGTAAAACCAGCTAAAGCTGCAAAGCCCCCACAAAAAGTTGATAATGCTTCAGTTGCAGCCTCTGAGAAGAAAGAGGGTGATCGTCCACAAGAAAAAGATAGAAAGAAAGATGTTCCTCAACCGCGGATGCAATATGATGATAAGAGCAGAGTGGAGAAAGCCAAAAGGCGTGCCGTGGTAAAACAAACTGAAGCTAAGAACAGAGTTGAACTATTCAGGCATTTGCCACAGTATGAACATGGGAGTCAGCTCACAGATCTTGAGGCGAAGTTTTTCCACCTTGGCCCTGTGCATCCTGCTGTTTATAAGGTAGCTATGTTGTTCCACTGTTCTGTTTAATCTTGTTATAATTCATGTTTCTTATGTGGTTGAGTCAGGATCCATCGTTTTATAATATATGATGTTCTAATGCCATTCTCATAGCTCAGCAATTAGATTAAACCACATGATAAATGGGGTTCCTTGCCCTAAATGAAGTTTAAATCTTGAAAACAGAAGATTTCAGATTAATTTAATTTTACAGAGTTTAATACGGCCTAGAGTGAAAAGGTTCATAAAACAAACATTCAGCGTATTGGAGGTCATTTATTGTATTGAGCTGCAACTTTCCATATGTTTAAATCATTAAATGGAAATGTTTTTTTTTTTATGCCTAGCCTAATGTACTATATTAAATTCTAATAATTTCATTTATACAATTTCTGGACTTAGGTCTCTTCCAACATTTAAATTTAGAGGTTTTGTTTTCAGCTTTTCATCAATAAAAACCTCATTGCTGAAATTTGCACATTCATCAAACACGACCTTAAGCTTATTTGCAGTGTAATGGTTGAAATTTTGCATGATGATGCATCACGTCCACTTCTAGGGTAAATTATATGCTATCTCCAAGCATTTAGGTATTTTACTCTTGCAGTTAAAGCAATTATCTATTCCATGGTTCATATGAGAACAAAGGCTAGGCAAGATGAAGAATAGGAAGTAGTATGAAGAGTTACAGTCCTTAAATACGTTCCACTCCTTACAGGGCTCAGAATGACTTCACGCCTCTAATTTTTTTTGCACTACTTTGTCGATGCCACTATACTATTTGAAAGTTAAAATTTCATCCTAAATGACATCTAAATTGAAAATAAATTGTATCTAGGGACCTATTGTATGCATGGAGCTACTATAAGCTGAATCATGGGTTCATCATTAAAATTTATCTATGGTGTTGCTGCCGATACGGCATAGGTTAGTTATTAAGACCTGGTTCAATTTGTTTTGTAAATTTGGCACTTTATATGTATTTTCCTTTAACCGTTGTGGTCTCAATGATGATTATCAGGTAGGTTTGCAGTATCTGTCTGGAGATATAACTGGTGGCAATGCTCGTTGTATTGCTATGCTTCAAGCATTTCAAGAGGCCATTAAAGACTACAGGGTTCCATCCGAGAAGACTCTGGTGAGAGACTTAACAGCAAAATTAAGTAGTTATGTTTCTTTTCTCATTGAGTGTCGACCACTTTCTATCAGTATGGGCAATGCAATTAGATTTCTCAAAAGTAGAATTGCCAAGCTACCTTTGACGCTGTCCGAGTCAGAATCAAAAACCTCTCTTCAATCAGATGTTGAGCGTTTTATAAATGAGAAAATTATACTTGCCAACAAGGTGATAGTCAAGCATGCTATCACAAAAATAAGAGACGGTGATGTTCTTCTTACTTATGGGTCTTCATCAGCAGTTGAAATGATACTGTTACATGCACACGAGTTAGGTAAACAGTTTCGAGTTGTAGTGGTAGACTCTCGTCCAAGACTTAGAGGGAAACTTTTGCTTCGTAGGCTTGTGGAGAAAGGTCTTAGCTGTACATACACTCATATAAATGCTGTTTCCTACATAATGAATGAAGTTACTCGAGTATTTCTGGGTGCTTCATCAGTGTTGTCTAATGGAACAGTTTATTCAGGAGTTGGGACTGCTTGTGTTGCAATGGTTGCCCATGCATTTCGTGTCCCTGTTTTAGTATGCTGTGAGGCTTACAAATTTCATGAAAGGGTGCAGCATGATTCTATATGCTCAAATGAGCTTGGTATGTAAACAATGAGAGATGACGTCCATTGTACTTGATCTCTTGCCTTATGTCTGGAAAAAAGTTGATGCTTCTATGATTTTCTTACAGGTGATCCAGACATCATTTCTAGAGTTCAGAGTAGAGAGGATGTCAACCACTTGGAAGCTTGGGCCAATACTGAAAACCTGCAACTTCTAAATCTGATGTAAGGCATTTATATTCACTTTATACAAAACCAAAATTGTCATTTCATTACTCTGACCTTGGGATTTTATATATTGATGCCAGATATGATGCTACACCTTCAGATTACGTGTCCATGATAATCACAGATTATGGCATGGTAAGTGCTACAATTAAAGAAGATTTATTTAGTTGCTGCTAGCAAATACCTAAAGTGTGCCTTATTCCGGGCACCCCAACGTTACTATGGATTCTGTCTCGCTATTTTTTGTAGTATGACACACTATCAGAATTAAGATAACAATTTGGACTAAGAAAATCCAAAGAGGATAAAAGGAAAAAAAAAATTACCTGCGTCCTTCCTCAGATATTAGATAAAAGAGGCACATTAAAACAGTAGACGACAAGAATTTAAACTAGGCTAAACCTCATAATATAGCTCTCTTTTTTGTGGTAAAGTAAATGCATATTTTAGTCTTGACCTCACGAAAAATAAAAGATTTAACAATTTAACCTTGGCAGGTCCCACCCACAAGTGTACCTGTAATTGTGAGGGAATATAGCAGAGAACAGGTGTGGATATGAATGCTTCAAATGTGGATAATCTCAATTCTTGTATACATGCAGAGACCATAATTTAGCAATAAAAGTTCTGTGAAGGCTGTGATGATGCCATCTTTCTGTATTATTATTTTCTTATACTGGAATAATGTAACGGTCCTTTTGTTCTTTTCGATTTTTGGACGCTTCTCTGTATTCACCTGTCGCAGTGAAGAGTGCGGTTTGTCGCCTCTCCCGACAGATTGTGGCCATGCATTCTCACTTGTAACACTTTTTTAGCGGTCTTCAAATTTTGAACAGTTTTTGGTGCTTCATTATTCTGTTCCCAATATTTTTGGTTTCTTTGATTGTAAAAGACATCACGTTAATGATGTTACTGGTAAACATAGAAAATTGCATGACAACGTTAACCAAAATTGTCATTTCGTTCAACTTAATCTGTAACCATAAATTTGTCTGTAATTGTTAGATATCGGGCACATGTTTGAAGCCCATGTAAGGGGAATCCAAACCTACAGGACTGTTTCTTCCTGTACCTCCATACCTTCTTCTCTCACCTCCATAAGTTTTCAAATTTTCAAAAATATCTCTTTATAATATTTCGGATTACATAATCCGTAGAAGTCTTATTTAACTTCTGGATTATGTAATTCTGAAGTCTTTTTTCAAATGAGTTCTCGAATTACATAATTCGAAAACTATTTTCATGTTGTGTATGGAGGTGATAGAAGAAGATATGGAAGTGCACAACCTACGGATCTCACACACCACATATATTCCAATAGAGAATATTTCCAATAGAGGATATCGATACTTGTAACTTATAACTTATTGATGAAATTGTTTAATTTAAAAAATATTTATTGAATTTCAAAAGTTATAATATAATTGTAACATAATTTTTTTTAAAAAAATACATTATTTTTTAAAAAAATTAAATTTATTATATAAATTTTTATTATAATTATAAAAATAAAAAATATTTTTTTTAAAATCAGTTATAAAAAATAATTTTCTATTAAAAAAATTAAAATATATTTATGAACATAAACTTTTATTATTAATTTATATAATTTATAATTATATAATATAATATATGTATTTGTATTTTCTTTTACATTTTAAAGATTTATATATCTCTATCGGTGCGTGATAAATAGATCAACCCTTTAAATTATCATGTTCGGAAAAGACTGGATGTCCTCTGTCACAATGGTCGGAGTCGCTGCTTTTATCCATGGAGGAGTGTGTCTGTGTAAAATGGTTGAAGTTATGACAATGGTGCTTTTTCTTTAAATGCCTAACTGTCCACTTTTTATAAAATTCATGATCTTCCTGCATTGAAAATTGTATTTTCAATTTCTATTGTTAAACAATTTACATCTTATTTTATTTTAATAAAAAATGTTTTAAGAAATTTCAAATAGTTTACTATATATATATATATATAGACTTTATTAAGATATGTAATAATATTTTTATTTAAAAACATGTTAATTACATGACTTTTAATAAATAGGTACATATGAAAATTTAACGACATTGAGTCATCGCTTTTACTTAAATTAGTCACAATAACTTTTGTGAACTGTAAATATATCTAATTTAACATTTTTTAATTTCATTTTAAAGATCAACATGAAGATTGACATTTACACTTTTTTTTCTTTATTTTTTTAGTTTTTTTTTGTCCAATAGGCGTAGGATATTGGTGATAATGTGTCATATTCATAAATTTTAATGGGTATTCTTTGCTTAGAAGATGATAAATTTGCACCTAAAGAAGAAATATTTGATAATTTTGAAGAAGTATCAGCAAATTTTAGAGTTTTATTTTAGTTAATGTTGTCTGAAGGTTAAAATTTAATCTTTACAGAACCCAACCATTTCATCGTTTAAGAGCTTTCTTCCCCCAAACTCGAACACTTTCCCTCTCACTGAAATAACTTCTTCCTCTTGTTTCTTCTTAACTGCAAATACTCTTTCTCCCTCACACTTCATAAACTCTTTCATCCTTCTCACCACCTCACTTTGCATCACCTGCAATCTCGGCAATTGCTTCCTGCACCATATCACTGCACCCGATCTCACGGAAAAGACGAAACTGTCCTTAAATTTTTTTTCTGAAATATGTGTTTCGGATTTTTTTTTCCGGAACGAAATTTTATATTACGGGTTTTTTTATCCGGAATAAATTTTTCATTTTTTTTCCAGATTTTCATTTCCGAAACACAATAATTACTTTTCTGAATTTTTTTTCCGGAATGTATTATTTTTCAATTCCAGATTTTTTTATCCAAAATAGAATTTTAATTTTTGTTTCCGGATTTTTATTTCCATAACTCAATAATCACTTCCAGATTTATTTTTTCAGAATATATTATTTTCAATTCTGGATTTTTATTTCCGGAATTAAGGGCATTTTTGGAAATTAAAAAAATATGTTGGGTGCAGGTTAAAAATGATTGAGTGTAGGAAACATTTGCCATTTTTTAATCTCCTCCACCAGTAGGTTTCTGTTGGGCCTGGGCCTTTTACAAAACCCTTGATGACTACTTCTTCCTGCACCTGTTCTTTTCTGATCGTCATAATTTTTTGCATTATAAAAATATTTTTCTGTAATATTTTGAATTACGTAATTTGTAAGTATTTTTTTAGATTTGTAATTAGCTTCTGGATTATGTAATTTATAAGTTTTTTATATGTGTGATTAATTTTTAAATTACATAATCAATAAATTTTTTTCATACGATATTAATTTTTAAATTATGTAATCTAAATTTTTTTTTTAAAATGTATGGATTATATAATTTGGAATACTATTTTTAAAAAAAATATATTTATAATCCAGAAGTTATTTTTAAATTATGTAATTCATAATACTATTTTTTAAAAATATATTTCAGATTATATAATTCGTAAGTTATTTCTGAATTCAATATTAGTTTTTATGTAATCTGAAATATATATAATTTTTTTAAATTAATTTTTAATTTTATAAATTTATGAAAATAAATAAAAAAATATTTTCATATTTTATATGGTGTGATTGATAAAAATGTGAAGGTGTTGGAATAAGCCGTCATCCCTGAGATCTGACACTTTGTTCTTTCTGTTCTCTTTGTGAGTCAAAGGTTGATGTAGTCAACAGTTGTAATCGACAATCCGATTGGGACTCTCTATGCTTCATTTTATGGTTTTCTTCATTTTGTGACTTTTTGGTTTTGTTCGTTTCGTGATTTTTGTTTCTAAACATGTTTTTGTTCATTCTGCACCGAGATCGAGTTTGAGATTTTTTTCTCGTTTTTCTGGTATTTTTTGTTGATTTGTTCTTGTACTTGTTCTTCCTTCTCTGTTATTCTCCACGAGACACAGATAAAATATAATTTTTTTTATTTGTAAGCAATAGTTCCTTGTACATACAATTCACACAATTTTTTAAAGCAACTATCATTATCACGTCAACACCCTTCAATAAAGTAACTATATATTTTTCTGTAAACTTATCCCCTTAGATATGCTTGCATATGTCATTAAGTTCATGGTTACTAGAGATGGAAAAAAATGGATCAATAATGTAATTTTATTTCAAATTATTAATGAATTACACAAACAAAATATATTCAATCTATCTATTAATATTTTTTTAAAGATAAATATTCAATCCATTAATAAAAATAATATTTAAAAAAATGTGAATCAAATTGAAAAATATAATTTTAAATGTTTTAAAAAAGGTAAGTTTGAGAAATATCCCATGAATAATTACAATAATTAATAATATTAAACTACATCAAACATTAGATACATATAAAAATATCGATAAAGAGTTTGATAAGAAGTCCAAGAATCTATTTTAACTTAGAATAAAAGTTTTCTGTAAGTACAAATGATAGATAGTTTTTATACTTCTAGATTAATATTTATGACTATCACCTTCAATTTAGTGTTTTAAACTTTTGTTAGTTCTTATACATTTATCTATATGATTCAGTGTATAGTTTGAATATCTTAATCAATTATTTGAATTTAACATTTACATTACTTCTGATAATACCTCGTTATTTGTAACTATTGACATCATATTAATACATATATAACATATAATCAATGATTCACAACTTTTTATCCAATCACACTCACTACTTTTCACCAATCAAATACATCATATCTCACATCATTAATTAAATATTATATATATATAATATATATAATATTTATCAATTAAATAATGTCAATGAGCAAAACAATCTTTATTAATGCTTTTGATGTGTAGTTGCAAATTCATGTTAATATTTCGTGAAGATACCAAAAATTAAAAGCAATATTATAAAACAATATTTAATGTTTTTGATAAGTATTTATGAATGTTCTAAAAAAGTTAAGGAATTATAAATATTTTTTTATTCAAATATATAAATATACCCTCTTACAATCTTGTAATGTAATTTCATAAAGTTTTAATAAAATATTTCTCATTTTAAGTTCTTAATTAGTACCACCCCTTAGGGTGATCTTTCACTGAACAGTGAAAGCTGGAAATTAGTATGAAGATATAAGGGTGAATTTAAGACTCATATTCCTTAATAAGAGAGCAGATATACATATATTTAATGAATGTAAGAAAACTATCAAAACAATTAATATATGATTATAAATTCGTTTCAAGATTAAAAGAAGAAACCCAAAAACACAAAGCATTAATTACAAGAAAAAAAATGTTTTTTATGACAAGTATTTGTAAATATTAATCTTGCTCCCTTTTGAGAAAAATATTAAATAAAATTAAATATTGAATGTGTAATACTTAATATTTACTATAGATAAATGCTAAGTGTTTTAAGAATCATAAATGTTTTTTCTTTTTCGATTTTGGAATGCACTCTTGTACAATTTTTAATGAAAATATTTTGTTTTAATTTTTTTAATTAGTTTCCTAACAGAGTGATTTTGTACTGGACAAAGAAACTTGGATTGTAAAAGAAAAATTAAAAAAGAATGATATAAAAATGAAAGAAGTAATTAATGCATTAATTGTCCTGAAATTATTTCCATAACATGAATAAAGTGGAAGTATCTTTGTGGTTTTCCAGTTAGGTAAATTTAATGCTGGAGCATTTAATGTCTTAAATTAAGGTGTAATTAAAATTGAATTAGTAGAATATTTTAATTGTTGTAACAGTACAAGTGTTTTTGTGAACACAAATCATAGTAGCAGCTTTCCATTGTGATCGTTATCTAAAGTATTCCATACTGGTGCAACAAGAAACCTTTCCCAAAAGACAAAGGGTGGCTTCCTAGTAACTGTTACCTTACCAAATACATCGTTCTTGCTCCTTTTACCCAACAACGTTGTACACTTTTCTACTTGTCCCCGTAACACTCCCTACAACCCAACAATATTAAAAAAATACACATACACCAATCCAATACATAATGAGTTAAATATATATATATATATAAATATATATATATATATATTATACGTATTGTTTCAATTTTAAGTTTGAGAGATAGTATCGTTAGAGTTAAGGAAAAAAAATATACTTAAATTGTCATTGACTTTAATTCTTAAACGTTCTTAGACTATATTGGACATATGTCAAGATCTAAGGAGAATGAATTTCCCTTAATTGAGGAGTTAAGAGAACATTTTCGTTCTTATAAATGACACCTGCATTCAAGTTATTGTCCGTTTTGGAGTTCGAAATTTAGTTAGGATTTTATTCTTAAATAGCGTTTTCCTGATTTTATTCTTAAAAAGCGTTTTAATGATTTTAAGAAGGAAGATGTACATAAATTTTTGGACGAGTGATATAAAATTATATTGAACATGAAGTTATTAAAATAAATTTCGTCTTATCTTTTAATGACAAATTAAATAAGAATTATATTATCTTAATGAGCAATGAGTTTGACCTGAAATGTTTTAACATCTTAATTTACATGATAAAAAAGTAAAAATTTATTTTAATAATTTTTTACTACAATTTAAAAAAAAATCTAAAATTTGTACTAAAAATAAAGAACAGTTGTGTTTCATTTGTTGTAGTTGGTCATGCATTGGCCAAAGTTGCGTTTCCCAACGTCATAATAAACTGCAAAACGACATAAAAGAGACATAATCGTTTTTAGTTTGAGGATTCGGAAGTAGAGAAGAAAAGAGTTATTGTTGTGTGAGTGGAGCAGAAGGATGAAGTGTTGTAAGAGAAAAGGCATGCCAATTGGCTCATACAGCTCTACAACACCCTGCCATTTCCAACCGCATCTTCTCTCAAACTCAATACCCATGCATTTTACCCAAACACCCCTCACCAATTATCCATCATTATTTTTTTAATTAATTATACACCAATTATCCATCATTATTTTTTTAATTAATTATACACCAATATCCAATATATTTTTATTCTCTTTATCATGTTCAAGTTTCTCTTTAAGTTTTCTAATTTTTTTTCTCAACTTTCAATATCTCTCTAATTTTTAATTTGTTATTTTTGGTCGCTCAAACATTGTTTAAATAATTTTTTCTTCTATGAAAATCACATAGTGTATTTGAGAAAATAGATGTTTAAATTAGTCCTACAAATATGAGTACACTATTTGTAATTATTTTTTTTGTAAATAATTTAAAAAAAAAATAAACTACTTGTTTATAAATGGTATCCTTTAATAAATACATAAATATTTATTTATTAAAATAACCATTTTTTTCTTTAAAAATAACCTTTACATAATTTTTAATATTATTTTTATAAAATTATATATATGTATATATTAAACTATATTATTTTTTTCTTTTATAATGAATTGTTGATAAAAATAATTAAATTATATATTTTTTAATGTAGTGAAAACATAAACCCATATAAACGAAACTCATGTTTTCACTAGTGTTTATATATAATTTTTTTAATTATTTATACTTGTATATGAACATTTTAATCCAAAATTTATTATCTATACACTCATTTTCAAATATTAGTTTAAGGTTTTAGTCGATTTTAAATTGAAAACCATATTTTATCCCCACAAAAATTATCAAAAAATTCAATCTTATTTCTTATTACTTATAAGTTATGAAATTAACTAAATATTTATACTGTTTGACGCTTTTTAAATGATTTCAATTATCAATAATAAAATATATGACACAAATTTATACCTTTATTACATTTCGATTGATAATAAATAATGCATTAATTTAAAATGCTTAAAAAAATAAAAAATTTCTATAATTTTGAAGTTGCTCAACATTATTTTTCAATCAAAACTGGAATTTTACTTTAATAGTTTGTGGATTTTTTAATATTGTCTATTTTTACAAGTTATTAATTTAAAACTTCAACTCTAATGAAAAAAACATTGACAATATATATGAACTAAAAATTTATATTAATTTTTGCATTAAATAAAGTGTGTCTTTTTTGGCAAATAATTTTTTTTCTTTGCTGTATTTTCAGATTTTCTTAGTCTACTACCAACAACTGGCCAAGGGTAATACCGTCACGCGAAAAAATACACGAGAACCCACGTTCCAAACCAAAAGGCGTCGCTACAGAATACCGATATTACCCTTGGGGAATTGGCGCGAGCGTGACAAAGGCAAGGGTAGTTTCGTACTCTCACCCACGCTCCAGACATTAAACGAATAAAATAAAAACAAGGAACGTGAGCGATCCGCGCAAAAGCAAAAAGAGGAGAGAGAAAGGGGAAAGAAGTAGAGAGAGAGAAAGAAGAGAACCGTTTGAGAATTTTAGAGACGTTATCGGACTTCAAATCCTCAATTCGCCGGAATTTGGGAACCGCGGTTGCGTCCGGAGGCTCGCCTAGTTAGGGTTTCCTTTCTCTTTCTTCTTCTGGTCGGTTTTGAATTTTCCCGACAGCGATGGTGCAGCAAGGCTGAGGTTGAAGGTTCGGGTCGTCGCTGTAGAGTGAAGAATTCGGGTGTGCTGGTGTTTTGACGATGTTTACGCCGCAGAAGGTGTGGTCAGGTTGGTCCCTGACGCCAAACAAGAGTGGGGTTCGGGGAGGAACCGGGTCGGGTTCGGATTTGGGTCCGAATTCGGGAGATGGGGTGAGCGCGAAGGAGAAAGGTGTCGTCGCGGTTGTTGAGAATGGCGGGAACAACTTGGATCGCGGGGTTTTGGTTGAGAGAGTTTCCAGCCTCGAGAAGGAGGTTAGTTAGTTGATTAGTTTGTTTTTTTTTTTGCTTTTTTATATTCTTTTGGTTTTAATTTTGAGGGATTCCTTTTCCTTTTGCTGTGATACTGTGATGAAGTGTGCCTTCAAGTCTTAGTTAAGGGTTACTTTTTGGTTGAGTTTGTAGTGTTGTTGATAGCTTTAGGTTTTGCTTTTGAATTTCTTGGGTTTGTAATTATTATTATGGTGGAAATTGAGCAATTGTTGCGTAAGTGTTATTTTTAAAGATTTTAATTTTTGGGACAACGTCTTGGTCCTTCGTTGAATTTGGAAAATATAGTTTTGTTTAGTAGGTTTGGATACTGAAATTTGAAGCTTGACTCTGGGGCGGTAACTTGGAATGTTATGTTCTTAGAACTTGATTTGGAGATGTTAACTGTAGGGGATTTAGTTCTTAATCATTCGTTTGGATAATTCAGTTCGCATGCCTCGCCCGCATTTTAATTATGTTTTCTCCTTGTTCAAGAAACCTTTTGGCTATTATGTAATTGTTGAAGCGAAGTCACTTTTACTAAAAGCTTGGTGGTTGGATTGTGTATACTGCTTGCTTCTGTGGCCAATTGGGAGGAACAGTTTTGTTTTGTTCTTCTAGTCCTGTGATGATTCATATTAGGGTTGGCAATTATTCTATGTCCTAGATCCTCGGTGATTTCTAGACCGAGAGAAGTGCTAGAATTTTCAAAAATTAAATTTCAAGTTTACATGATTCGTAGTAACATTTGAAATGGCTCATTTGGCTTCTCTGGAGTGCTTAGACTCTTGAAGGGTTTATTTGTCTTGAATTCTGAGAGTTTGGGGATTTCAATTTGGTTGTGTTTTTTCTTTTGTTCTTGGCTTGTCTTATATTTATTTTTATGTCCTTATTAATTTATTCTTTGTTACTATTATTTTTATTGTTCTGTCAAAGAAGGAAGGGATATTTAGCATTATTATAACCACGCTTCTCTATTGATATGGAGTATTTGGAGATTCTCATCATCGAGATGTGATGTTTTGGTTGAGCTTATATGTTGTTTGAATCTGTGCACTTTTATTTCAGAATAAATTATCTCTCAATTTTGGTGGCTCCAGGTGTTATTCTTTTATTTTCATTCACCCTGGGTTATCCAATCTCTAGATGTTGTTGTACTATGATAATACTGTTTGGCTTTAGGATGCTACAAGATATTAGGCTGATGTTAAAATGAAAATAAAATAATTAAAAGGGGAGCATAGTGAATAAGGACATTCATAAGCAGCGACTTAAGCCTGGGTAGCTGTGCTACCTAACTGTTTTATTATTTTTGACCAATTATATAGTGGTGTTTGACCTGATTAAAAGTTTTTCTGGGCCAGCTTTATGAGTACCAATTCAATATGGGACTTCTTTTGATTGAGAAAAAAGAGTGGACTTCTAAGTATACTGAACAGAGTCAAGATTTAGTAGAGGTGAAGGATGCTCTAGAACGAGAAAAAGCTGCTCATTTAATTGCTCTATCCGAGGCAGAGAAGCGAGAAGAGAATCTGAGGAAGGCCTTGGGTGTTGAGAAAGAGTGTGTTCTTGATGTAAGTTTTTTGACATACATGTTTACATATGAATCAATTTCTCCCTTATATAAAAATGTGCGATTACTGTATGATCCGTATTGTGGATAGTCTGCATCTGTATTCTTCATTTATTTCTTACTGATATCTGGAAATTTGTGATTCAAACAGCTTGAGAAGGCTCTGCGAGAAATACGATCAGAAAATGCTAAAATTAAATTTACAGCGGAGTCAAAGTTGGTTGAAGCAAATGCTTTAGTAGCTAGTGTGGAAGAGAAATCTTTAGAAGTAGAAGCCAAATTACGTTCTGCTGATGCCAAATTTGCAGAAATCAGCAGAAAGAGTTCAGAATTCGATAGGAAATCACAAGACCTGGAGTCTCAAGAATCTTCACTTCGAAGGGATCGATTATCCTTCATTGCAGAGTACTCATTATTTTTCATCGTCTTTTTAGTTTAAATATTTTTTCCGCTCTCTTTTAATTGAAATATTTGCTGGGCAGTAATTGATTTTGATTTGTGACAGGCAAGAAGCACATGAGAGTACATTGTCTAAGCAGAGAGAAGACTTGTGGGAATGGGAGAAGAAACTACAGGAGGGTGAAGAGAGGCTGGCCAAGGGTCAAAGAATTATCAACGAAAGAGAGCAAAGGGCTAATGAGAATGACAGACTATGCCGACAGAAAGAGAAGGACCTTGAAGAGGCCCAGAAGAAGATTGATGCAACTAATATAACACTGAGAAGTAAAGAAGAGGACGTGAACAATAGGCTAGCAGATATAGCTTTAAAAGAGAAGGTAAATATTTGCTATGTCATATTGGTTACCTTTATTCTGTTTTTTCTGGTGGTAGGAATTTATTGGTCCATGTCCTCTGCTGCAGGAATATGATTCTCTGAGAATAAATTTGGATCTCAAAGAAAAGGAGTTATCTGCATGGGAGGAAAAGCTCAATGCTAAAGAAAAAGTATGTTCTTATGTGTGTGTGTATATAGATATTCATTTCCTTAATGTTTGTTCTTGGAAATTATGACAATGGGTGGTCAATGGTCCTATGTAAGTTGCTGAATTTTATTGATTTATTTTTTCTGAGTTTTTGCAACTTTTGGTCATTCAAAAGTTAGCAGTGGTTGGATGTATGTTTCTGAGTAATTGTGTAATTGGAATGTTATGAAATTGTCAAACCGGCCATGTTTTCTACTTTTTCTTTCCTGTGCTGAATACAGCTTGGCTCTTTGCAGGTTGAGATGCAGAAGCTTCTTGATGATCACAACGCTATTCTTGATGTGAAGAAGCAGGAATTTGAGGTGGAATTGAATGAGAAAAGAAAATCATTCGAAGATGGATTGAAGGATAAATTGGTGGAACTGGAGAAAAAAGAAGCTGAAATCAATCACATGGAGGAGAAAGTTGGAAAACGGGAGCAAGCCTTGGAAAAGAAAGCAGAGAAGCTTAAAGAAAAAGAGAAAGAGTATGAACAAAAAGTCAAAGCTTTGAAGGAAAAGGAGAAGTCTATTAAATCTGAGGAAAGAAGCTTGGAGACCACGAAAAAGAAAATAGAAAGTGAGAGAGAGGAACTGGTCACACATAAGGCTGAAGTTGAGAAAATAAGAAGTAACAATGAGCAAGAGTTGTTGAGGATAAATGAAGAGATTGAACGTCTTAAAGTAACTGAGGAAGAGAGGTCTGAATATCTACGATTGCAGTCACAATTGAAGCATGAAGTTGATCAGTACAGACACCAGAAAGAGCTACTTGTGAAGGAATCTGAAGATTTAAGGCAACAGAAAGAGTCTTTTGAAAGAGAGTGGGATGAGCTAGATCTGAAGAGAGCAGATGTTGAGAAAGAGCTGAAAAGTGTGATTCAACAGAAGGAAGAAATACTGAAACTACAACAATTTGAAGAAGAAAAGTTAAAGAATGAGAAGCAGGCCGCACAGGACCATATAAAAAGGGAGTTAGAAACTCTTGCATTGGCTAAAGAGTCATTCGCTGCAGAAATGGAGTTGGAGAAGTCAAGCCTAGCTGAAAAAGCACAAAGTCAAAGAAACCAAATGCTTCTGGATTTTGAGCTGCAGAAAAAGGAACTTGAAGCTGATATGCAGAATCAGTTAGAGCAGAAGGAAAAAGATTTGATTGAGAGAAAGAACTTATTTGAGGAAAAGAGAGAGAGTGAATTAAACAACATTAACTTCTTGAGAGAAGTAGCTAATAGAGAAATGGACGAAATGAAGCTTCAAAGAAGTAAGTTAGAAAAAGAGAAACAAGAGACTGATGAGAATAAAAAACATCTTGAAAGTCAAAGGATGGAAATGCAAGAGGACATAGATTTACTTGTTGATCTCAACAGGAAGCTGAAAAATCAGAGGGAACAATTTATTGTGGAAAGGCAGCGTTTTATTGAATTTGTTGAGAAACTTCGGAGTTGCCAGAACTGTGGGGAAATCATCTCTGAATTTGTACTGTCTGATTTACAATCTTCTGATGACATTGAGAACTTAGAGGTGCCTTCGCTTCCAAAATTAGCAGGTGATATTATACTGGGAGATTCCAATGAAAATTTAGCTTCAAGGAAAAATATTGGAGCATCACCTGCAACAGATCAAAAGTCACCTGTTTCTGCTGGCACTATCTCTTGGCTACGGAAATGTACCTCTAAGATTTTTAAAATCTCCCCAATTAGTAAATTTGAATCTGAAGATTCTGGTTCTCTAAGAGATGTTATGAATTTGACCGTTGAGAAAACTAACATGGACTCTCGCCATGAAAATGAAGCAGAGTTGTCGTTTGCTGTTGTCAATGACTCTCTTGATGGTCGGAGGGCACGATCTGGCAATGACATCACAGAGGTTGAAGCTGTGGATCAAGATCCATCAGTTGAAAACCAGAGCAACATTGACAGTAAGGCACCAGAAGAATCCAAGGCTGAGCAGCAGAAATCCCGCAGGGGAGGGGGAAGAACTAGAATAAAGCGAACACACACTGTGAAAGCTGTTCTCAAAGAGGCTAGGGGAATACTTGGGGAAGCTGCTGAATTATTACCTGGGGAATCTGTGGATAATCATGAGACTGAGTTTCCAAATGGAAATGCTGAGGATTCTGCCAATGTGAATTCTGAAAGTCAGGGACTATCCAATAGAAGAATACCAATGAATGTCAGGAAGCGTAACCGGGTTCAAACATCTCAAATGACTGTAAGTGAGCATGATGGAGAAGCCAGTGAAGGACATTCTGATAGTGTCATACCAGGGCAGCGCAAAAAAAGGCGACAGAAGGCTGCTGCTCCACCCGCTCAAACTGCTGGTGAAACAAGATACAATTTGAGACGACCCAGAACGTGAGTGTTCTGATTTAGAACCAATTTCCATTTTACTATTGAATGTGAGAAAATGCTTTTCTTTTTGCTATTTGCGCACTTACTCATATGGATGTGCACTGAATTTTTGTAGTGGGGCAACGACTTCGTCTGCCAGAGCTACATCTGCTGGTGGCAAAGAAAGTCAAGGAGAGGTTGATCGTGTAAAAGATACAGAAGAGGAAATTGTGGACTCAAAAATTTCTCATTCACTTTCGGTGGGCATTACCAATGAGGATGGTGGAAGCGTACATCTTGAGCAGGTAAGCTTGGTGTAATGGAAGTATTAAATGGAAACTCTAGACATTGTGAGAAAGAGAACTATAAATCATATTTGAATAGTTCAAGATTAAAAGATAAATGCACATTATTGTTTTCAGTGGTTAAATGATTTCTAACTTGTAATCTTTGACCATCCATATATATTGTATGACTCAGATTCATGTTTATCATTTCTCATGATTAAGAATTCTCATTACATAATACACATTAAAAATTGGGCACACAATCACACATTATGAATCGTGGAACTATTGAAAATTGGGAATTTGATGGTAATAGGATCCGGATCTCAACAAGTTTTGGTTTTCAGTTTACTGTCCTTTTACTCCTGGCGAACACAGTATGATGCTAATGTTAGTTGCATGTCATTATTTCAGTCTATGAAAGGTGTTGAGACAAGGGACGGTTATGGTGGTGATACCACAGGGACCTTCGCAAACAATATAACCTTGAGTGAGGAGGTGAACGGAACAGCAGATGATGCAGAGGAGAATGATGCTGAGTATAGGAGTGAATCCCATGGGGAAGACGCCGGTGGAGTTGAGATCGATGACGACGAAGATTACCAACATCCCGGTGAAGCTTCCATAGGAAAGAAGCTTTGGAATTTTTTTACAACATAACTCCACATGCTTCTTGACCTCATCAACTTTAGGGATGATGTCGGAAATGATCTTGTATTAACAATTGGATGTAGATCTCTAAATTATAACCACGAGGGGTAGTTCTTAGGAGAGGTGATTGGATTTCTCTAGCT
>Ga0123342_1000856_pt1 | contig 50186 bp, 27 predicted proteins | sample Turbeawhitnodule_FD_89960 | JGI IMG/M metagenome (GOLD analysis project Ga0123342, IMG submission 89960) | Root nodule microbial communities of legume samples collected from Mexico - Turtle bean Mexico white nodule | ecosystem: Host-associated > Plants > Roots > Nodule | place: Mexico: Nepantla...
ATCTTTTTTTTTTTTAAAATTTTTTTTTTATTTTTATTTTTTTTTTTTTTTTTTTTTTTTGAATAAAAATTAACCTTTTTATTTTAATTTTTTTTTTTTTTTTTTTTATGTTTGAACACTTCTGATTAATTTGAAGGAGGAACTTCTTGCTAGAGAAAATCCTCTGATTGTTAGGGTACACTTTGGCTGTTGAGTATATATATATAATCTAAAAGTCATTACTTCAATAATTTTTTCATAATTCGGTGTGTTTTTTCTGGAGCTAAACATCAGGTTTGAAGCATGCTGTTAGATTATTGGTGTCATTGCTTGATTGATTAGGGATGAGGCTTTCCATTGAGGCAGCTATAGTTATTTGGATAATTTGTTTTGTATTGTGTTTTGTCTGTATGTAGATTAATTTTAGTATGTACTAGAAAGAGACGCACATGATAAAGCTTAGTCAATAGATCAAAAAGGAATGGATGAATGTTTTTTAGTTCTTTTAGATTTCCACTTCATGTATAAGTATCAAAAGGGTAACTACTCGTTGGTAACACTTTCCAATTTCAATCTTTAAATATTGACTTATGAATTGTTTGACAGCTTAAAAGTAATAGTGCACGGTTCAATTGCAAGATGCTCAAGAGTTATTTCGTAAGTTAAAAGTTGAGGTAATTAGAGCTGAAGCTAAATGTTGTACTGTTACTTTTGGTTGTTCAATCAATTCTGTGCTTGGAACTATTCATGTATAATAACTATTTTTAATGTATGTGACTTGCATTGTTCATAAATTAAAAATTACTGTGGTCAATGTAGATAGAATTAGTTGATTTCATGGTGAGAACCGAGAAGCTCTGAGTGAGTAAATTTGGTGCAGCCAAAAGAATATGGTTACCAAAAGTATGTACTCACTCCTATGTTGTCCTGAAAGACACCAGAACCCCAATGTTGGTCACAGTGATCTCAGCCCTTTCAGATTTGGAAAAATCAAAACATGATATTTCTGGCTACGTAGGAAGTGGTTCTGCTTTTGCCTGTGGTGCTCTTCAGCTTGGCTATTGTGTTCTTGCTTTGTCGTTGAAGGATGGTTTGAAGTTGCTAACATCTGTGTTGGGTTGTCTACTCTGTTTTTTATTACTTTATTTGTTTATCCTCATTTCAGAATAGTGCTTTTCTTCATGAAACTTCTCTAAAAGGACTTGATATCTTCCTAATAGATTTTTGGGGGTACCCACGACTTCAAAATCAAACACCAAATGTTTAAGGGGTCTTGTGAAATAATTTGACTTCCAGCTTGAAGCTCAACAGGAAGGGAGCTCATTGGAAATTCTGATACAGCTTGGTTCATGGAATTATTAGCAGACACTTGGAAAAGTTTATTTTTCTTGTTTTTTTTTTTTCTGGATATTGTGGTATTGATATGAGCCTAAAAGCTGAGATAATGCTCATTTACAACTATTAACTATTTTGCTAAAAGTTTGAGGTGTGTTGAAATTTGTCATCTGTGAATCGAATTCTCAGACTGTGAAGGATCGAATTCTCAGACTGTGAATTCTCTATAATAAAATATACATGCTTAATATTTTATACAAATGATATTTCTTTTATTTCACTTTCATGTCTTAGTCATACTTTTTGATGTTTTCTTTAAATGGATTGATATTTACTTATTTCAATATAATAATTACAAATTTATTCTATTATCTTAAATAAATAGTCAGATTAATCTAAATTATTTTATTATTAGCCACAAACTTATTACATAAGAAAATTATTGTTTAACAATGCATTGTAAGGTGTAAATCAACTAGACAACAATGTTTGGTATATTATATATTCATGAAAATATGTACTATTTTTTATGTGTTCATCGAAAAAAAGTTGTTTTCATTATCTGTCTAACAACGTAACAAATTAAAAAAAAAATAGGGAAAAATGTAAGAATATTTTATTATTTTTTCTATTTATTGACTAATTTATTATTTTTATGTGGAAAAACCTTAAAAAAATTAATACAACGTTTTTATTATTTTTAAATTTTTCACTCCATAAATATTCCTAAATATAATAGTAATATGATGTAAAAAAGATAACATTAAAAAAAACTGATAACAAACCGAGAAAGCAGGTGAAAGAATAATTTTATTTATTTATTGTGTTGGATTAGATCTATTTATTAATCATTTTTTATTTTAAAAATAGAACAATATAAAAATTTGAAGGTTGAATCATATAAATAAAATAAATTTTATTTTTTAATTTTATAAATTATTAGGATTAGTTTATTATAGACTGTATTATGTACAAACTAAAATCATCAATATTTATGTATGAAGGATTTTACCATTAATTCACATTATTGCACTTTTTAAAAGGGAGAGATGATTATATTTTTATTCCAATCAAACTAATTTGAATAAAATAAATAACTAATGATAAAATAAGTAATTAAGCGAAGAATAAAAAACATGTCTGAGTTTTTCATTTGAGTAATCTGAGGAAAATTGGAAAAGACGAAAGAAGCCCTGGTGTTGTTGGGTGAAATGATGGTGGAGAGTGAAATGCAAGAACACTGTTTCTCTTTGAGCTTCCTTCAGCAATGACCAGACCCTTCTGATCTCTCTTTCTCTCTCTAAACTAAACAACAATCACAGATTAGAGAGAGAAAGAAGCTGTGCATGGAAACACAGAACTCAACCAAACCAGTTTCATCATCATCGTCATCATCATCACGCAATGGCTCTCCCTTCGCACGATGCTTGGATTCACACTTCCCACACCCTCCTCCCCTCATGGAAATCCCTTTCCCTCTCTCATCAGGTCCTTCTCTCTATCCATTTCAATACAATTCATTCTTCAAACCCTTAACTTTACCCCCTTTTCACGTTTAGGGTTTGCACATATTCTCCCTATTCATCTATTCCATGTTCATTCATTATTGCTTACTGGGTCTGTTTTCTTTTCGCCAAAACCACTCTGCTTGTGATAAAAATTGCATTTTTTTTCTTGGGGTGGGGCTTTCTGGTTGAAGCTAGAGAAGAGCTGGCTTTCTGTAAACGTTGTGTGAATTATAGTTTACTGTGATTAAAATTTGTTTTTATTATCATATTGAAGATTGAGTATTTGATCAAGTTGCATAGTATGTTTCCTTTTACCTGTACTTTTTTTCTTTTTCTTTTTTGCAACAATTGTTTAAGTTATTGGTGTGGTTTTCAGCAGTCCACCATCCCAATTTCAATATCAAGAGTTAACCAAGTCGATGCTGCACGATTGGACGTTGAAATGTCAGCCATGTTGAAAGAGCAGTTGGTTAAGGTGTTCTCATTAATGAAGGTACAGTTATGTATGACTTGCAATAGTAAGCTATTGTGTGAAAGGAACGTGTGTGGTGATTTTGTTATCAATTTGGAAACTTGCTTGAACATTTTTCAAATTTCTTTTGTTTTTTGGGATTAGCCAGGAATGTTATTTCAGTATGAAGCGGAGCTTGATGCTTTCCTTGAGTTTCTTATTTGGCGGTTCTCAATTTGGGTGGATAAGCCAACACCAGGCATTTCTCTCATGAATCTGAGGTACAGAGATGAGCGTGCGGTAGAACCAAGAGTTAAAGGTATGAAGGTCTGAATCTTATCTGTTTGTAGTGCAGTGCTATTTAGATAAGCATGTCTACTATGTTGTGAGACGCTTCTGAATTCTAATTGATTATTTGATAAGTTGTAAGGTTTAAACACACAGAATGATCTTTGTGGGAAAACTCAAGCTATTTTTGACACTATTGACATCATGAATGATTGTTGATAAATGTAGTAGATGATATATCCTGTTGATTTCTTTGGATGGAAATTTTAGCGCACACCTGTTATTTTTTTTTTCAAGTCTTTGTTTATGATTGTTTTTACTGTGCATCACATAGTCAATAGCATACTGCTGAAGGTTTTAAATTACAGTATTATACCATTTTGTGAGGTATTTGCTTGCCTTAAACAAACCCATAACCAAGAGGGAAAGTGTGCAATTTTTCTGGTGATATGTTACCAGTGCATGTATACCTTGATATGAGTTTTGCTCATTGTTCTCCTATTTTCATCTTTCTTCTTAGCTTCTAATTTCTCATTCTTATGTGGTATATTTCACACAGTTAGAACTGGTCTGGAGGGACCAGGACTCACTGTTGCGCAGAAAATTTGGTATTGTGTTGCCACTGTTGGTGGTCAGTATATATGGGCTCGCTTGCAATCCTTCTCTGCTTTTCGTAGATGGGGTGATACTGAGCAGGTATTTTTTTAATCCCTACATTTCCAACTTCCAACGCTACAGATCAACGTGGATTGAATTGAAGTGAGCTCTAGTGTGTTTTTTCTTTTTCCAGAGACCATTGGCACGACGCCTATGGATCTTGATACAACGAGTAGAAGGAGTTTATAGAGCTGCTTCATTTGGAAACCTGTTGATATTTCTTTGCACGGGAAGGTGATTCATTTCAACCACCAAACAGTTCACACAACATATCTTTTGTTTCTTCTGTTTATGTCAACATACCAAGTGGAAATTTTTGTTTATGAGAAACGAGAACAGTAAATATAAATAATTAGATCACATTTCAACGATCAAAATTATAAAATAATATACATGAATATTAAGTGCTAATATATCATGATCACTGATTAACTTTTACAAATAATATTAGATCTTATTTTCATGTTGAAAAAAATGCACACGACTTTTTTAAGCGGTCTTGTTCACTACTTAATTTTAATCATATTATGGTCTGGATTTATATTCTATAAAGTACAATTCTCATCTATCCAGTTATTAACTACGTATTACCCAGATTGTTTGTGCCAAGTTTTATAAAATTTTAACTACAATAAGATAATCAGTGGTTCTCATTTTCACATGTTTCAAATGTATATATTATGTAATTTTGATGTACACAAATGAGATATCAAATAATTTTGGATTAATCTAAAATTTTGAAGCTAATGTTTATATGATAGGGTTTTTAACCCGATGGTAAGTTTTAGGATACTTGTTTTAGGAACTGTTGAAAATAGTGTAACAATGAGTGGTGTGAAGGTTCTTTGAGTCCTATAGTGTGTATATATCTGTCTATATTACTGCCATGTAATTGTTTTCTTTTAGTTTGACTTGCTATGTAAACTTATCTTCTAGTTGTGCTCTTTTGTGAAGCAGATATCGAAATCTTATTGAAAGAGCCTTACGAGCTAGGCTTGTATATGGGAGCCCAAATATGAATCGGGCTGTTAGCTTTGAATATATGAACCGGCAATTAGTTTGGAATGAGTTCTCGGTACTTCTTCCCCTCTTCCTAAATTCATTTGTACTTAATTTGTGGAATCTTGTGGGTTACATGGGATCTTTTATTTATTTGCTTGTCGAGACTAATGATTATGTGTGTTTGGATTTCAGTTAGAAAATAAAGTTTTTTGAAATCAACTGGAGTTGAGAAACAGCAACTTTTTGTAGCTTTTAAGTCAATCAACTTCGTTGGTGTAGTGGTTCAAAAGTTCTACGTGTACTCATGGGACCTGTATTTGATTTCGTCCTTGAGGGAAATGTTAACATAATAAAGAGTTTGAGGTGAATTTGTTTTTGACTGAATTTGAGAAAATGGCCAAACATAAGTGTTCAATGGAAATTGAAAGTTGGGTTTGAGTGTTCCAACTAATCCAAACATACCCTGTGAAGAATGATGTAGCTGAATGGATGTGATAGGACCCCATAACCATACATAGGGGCCCTAAAGCACTTCGGGCTTACTCTTGAAGGCCCAAGAATAGTTATGCTTGATATTTGCTTATGCAGGAAGTGAGTAAGAATGGATAGGGAACTAGTTATATGCATGTCATAGGAAATGGGGAGAGAAGGGTATGTTGGTTGTAAGCTGAATAGTTTGGCTAGAGATTGTGCTCTAATATTGGGAGCTTTGCTGAGTTTTCTCTTGTATGTCCTATTTTTTATTGTAGTTAAGCAAAAGTATGTACTTACTGGCATGAATTCCCTAGAAGAATTCAAACTTACTAGATAAAGAGGGTATAGTACGTTTCTTTTTTGAAATTTCTTATGATCTATACTTTTTTTGCGTTATGGTCTCCTACTTATGTTGGGCATTCTTGGTGTGCATTGTTTTCTATTTTCTGCCAAGAAGGCTGCGAAATGTGTTTTTCTTAGCTATTCATTTTTAATTGAATGTGAATTTCTGTCTTTCTGTGCTGTCACCTGTGGTATGTATGATTTATTGAATAGGGAACATTTAAAAGAGCTTATTTGGGCTTGTCAGAGTAGCTTATGACCTTCCTATAAGGGCCACTAGTTCATTGAACAGCTCTTCAAAATAAACTCTTATTAGGTTATTTCAGTGTCACAGTCAAACATATGAATAAGCTCTAGTTTGATAATAATGTATTAATCAAGTTGTTAACTCAAATGTGGCCTTATTCCAATCACTAAAAATGGTTATGTTGCAACTGGATGTGTTCCTCTGCTTTTGATAACAAGTAATTTGCAAGAATGTTTCACATCCGGTTTACAATCTATTGGAGCTAATCTCTCAGGTTCTGATGGCAGGAAATGTTACTGTTGCTTCTTCCTCTTCTTAATTCATCATCCGTGAAAAATCTCCTTCGACCTTTCTCAAAAGATAAATCATCAAGTTCATCCGAAGATGGCACAGCATGTCCCATTTGCCTGGCCACTCCAACCATTCCTTTTGTTGCTCTGCCTTGTCAGCACAGGTACATACATCTCTGCAGACATGTACTTTCATCTCAAATTATTATTTTACCACAACAAACTTCTGTTGTAATAATTTTGTTTGTGGAATGTTCATAGATCCCTACATCTATGTATACATGCACTGCAAGAAATATTGATATTAGCCTTCTCAAAAAACCCACACAAAGACTAAAAGGGAGACACTAAATGATAATTAGAGTGAGTTTAGTGTTCCTTTTAGTTTTTGTGTGGATTTTTTGTGAGGTTAACATCAATATTTCTTGTAGTGATGCTTCTCGTGAAAAGAGAAGGACTAAACAATGGTTCACAATTTGTGTGGCAGATACTGTTACTACTGTCTTAGGACACGATGTGCTGCTGCTCCATCATTTAGGTGTTCCAGGTGCAGTGAGCCAGTTGTTGCTATGCAACGGCATGGTGGTGTCCCCGCAGAATGATTAGCTGGTACTAAGAAACAATCTTAGAGTTAGGGAGCATTTGATCTACTTACAGAATTAGCATATGAAAAATACTACCTGAAATTGTGGTGGTATTCTTTTCTTCTTACTTTCTATTTAGTTGGTTTCTCCCTTGTATTACCAATCTCATTTAATTGGGAAAACAAATCAAATTTCTTCATAGCATCACTGTACTCGGTTGAGTGGGAAGCATTCTTTCCCTTGTAGCAGCAATGTATCATTCAGTTACGTCTCATTCGTTTCTTTCCTTTCTATTAAGTTAAACATCATACTTGTAAGTTTTTTGTGTTGTGGTTAGACATATAGAAAAGGTTACCACTCTTGTCAACCTAAAATCTAAGCTATTAAAAGGGCAATGATATATCTTTTACTGTGTGTACTTAGAACTAAATTTATTTCAATCAACAGATGAAATTATAGTTAGTATATATTTGATTTCATTACTTATATTTGTACTACTATTCCGGATTTCTCTTTAGTGTGCTTGTTCTCTCTTCGGTCTCTTGAGTCTTTAGTCTTCTTGGGTATTTGATCTTCAGTTTTTTTTTGGGATCTTGGGTTTTCGGCTGAGAAACTTACGATTATACTTGTTCAAGTTAGTTTGAGTATGAGAGTGTTTACCTATTTATAATGATTGTGTTGAACCCTATTTATAATGGTTGTGTTTTAACCTCTTAACTGGTGTATTCTCTGATATAACTTTGGAGATTCAATTTTGTACTCGAGTAGTCGTTTAAGTAAAAATTTCCTTGGGCTCATAATGTCAAAACTCAATCACATGACATTACAGAATAAAGTATTTATTCTTCCTGCACCTCCATTCGTTCTTCTGTTATCTCCATAAGTTTTTATTTCAAAAATATCCTTCTTTAATATTTCAGATTACATAATTTAGAAGTCGTAATTAGCTTCTAAATTATGTAATTCGAAAGTTTTTGTGATTAGCTTTCGGATTATATAATCTGGAACTCTTTTATATATATGAGATTAGTTTTTGAATTATGTAATTCGGAAACATTTTTTTTAGATGCGTGATTAACTTTTGGATTATATAATCTGTAAGTCTTTTCTGGATATGAGATTAACTTTTGGATTATGTAATTCATATTTTTTTTTAAATGTGTGATTAGTTTTCAGATTACATAATCCATAAGTTTTTTCTAGATATGAAATTAATTTTCGAATTAGATAATCTAGAATATATCCGGAATACATAATGTATAAGCTAAGTTAGTTTGGTTGATTGAAATCGTGGTTTCCTTATACTTCCATCAATCTTTACTATTACCCAAATCTGTGATTAATTTTAACATTGAATCAATGTTAGTTATTATCATAACTAGATTTTTATAACAGAATCTTTGTAATTTTTTTTAATGTGAATACAACATTAAATTGGATGACAAGCAAAGAACTACACGGTGAAAATCATCTGCATAAGAATGTTCAAAGCCTGTTTTTGGAGTAGTCTCAATAATTGATCGTGGAATATGAATCGGAGTAGAAGCATCTACCTCATTCTCATTCTTTTTCTCTCACACTCTCACAGTGTTTATTATGAATGTTTCAATGAGAAAAAAAAGGGTTAAAAGTTCAATATATTTGGATTATCTTTTTCTGATAAAGGTAGAATATTTGACTAGGATATCTGTTGACAGAGAAACCATCCAAATGGAGCTTTTGACTTCAAAATTTTGCAGTCATAATGAACAGTAGCAAGATTAAAATTTACCTGTGATATGAGAGATGAACAACACAAAAAGAGAAAAGAAGAAACAAAATCAACAAGGTGTCAAACTCAGACTCAGCCCTTTTTCCTCTTTTTCTTTATGATTTTTGTTGTTTGTGTGCATGATTAAGTAAAAGTTCAGAGTTGATTAAAAAGGGTCGATGGATATGACTTAGCTTCTGGTCCGTTGGAGAGGCATAAACTTTCTGGTTATTATTGAATATTCTTGAGTGGAAGACCAATGGTCAAAAGGAATCCATCTGATCCAATTCTTATCCCTTCTTCTAATAATCATTCATACATATGACATGTGCTATGTTCAATTCATAACCTTCTTTTTCCTTTTCCTTTTAGCATGTATCAGGTTATCATCTTTCCTTTTCATGGATTCTTAGTGTGCTCAAAAATATGTTCTTACAAAAGATGCACACTACACCAACTTCCCTGTTCTATGACTCCCACACCACTAACAATTCCATACATACCCATATGTCTTGTTCATAAACTTCTTCAAATTCTTGTAACTAAAGAAAATAACAAGACATAGCCTCTCATAAACCAAAATTAATATACACTCCAATATGTAAAATGTATACACTTGAAAACTAGTGAACCTATTTCATATGGTATTTATATAAATTCAGGCACAAGAAAATGGGTCAATTTGGACACTACAAGTCATATTGGAATAACAAATATGTGTTCCATAGGTTAATTTGTTTGATGGATTTGTTATGTTAATTTATAGTTTTACTTTGTCCGAGTTCGTGACTACCTATTGTTACGGTGTTTAGGTGATTCGTAATAAGTTTTTTTTGTATTTTTCGACTTAAGGTTGAGTGAGTTGTTTGGATTCGTGGCCGAACTAATTGCCATAATAAGCTTCAGCTGGGCGAGCATATCCAACCTGATGTTTTGAAATTCAACTAATCCTAGATTTTTTTTCTTGTGAAATAATAGGTATAAATGAATTTTTTACCATAAAAAAAAGAGACGTCTTAATGAAATGATTGCATTACTATTAATGGTTCAATATGATTTGAATGTTAACAACATTATTAATAATTTATGTATATAACTGACAATCAAAATCAATACAAGAAAATCATGAAATAGAAACTAATTTTTAGTAATAAAAAATAATTAGTTGCTATAGTGACTAAATTTTTTTTTGTTTCTAAATTAGTTTCTATTATTGTTAAATGGTTCTAAATTGGTATTTAATTAGCAACCAAAATTTTTGCTACCAAATTCAGAAACTAAATAATTGGTAGTTGAAACTTTAGTTGCTAATAGAAACTAATTTAGAAACCATTTTCTTTTTGTTTCTAAAATGGTCTCTAATTTAGTTACTATAACAACTAATTATTTTTTTGTCTCTAAAATTGGTTTCTATTTCATGTTTTTCTTGTAGTGGATTAATAACTATATAATAAGTAATAAAAAAGATATATCCAAATCATATCATATGGCAAATACACAAAAGGATTACAACAGAAATAAAAAGAGACAATTAGTGACTCCATTAAGGACTCATTCTTATACCATATTAAATATAAATATGAAAGTAGATGAAGTTGAAAATAGATTTGTTTTGTTGTGGGTGAATTTGTTTATGCTATGAGTAATGAGATAGAAGGTAGAGAAAGAAGTATAGGCACGTATGTATATACATATATAGTATACGAGGAAAAGCACGTATATACGTAGAAGGGCATGTGGATCTAAAACTTGTAGTTTGGCGTTTGGTAAATGTAATTTTGTTGATGCTTTATCTCTCACATTCTTTTCCCATTTTTAGATCATAGTGCCACACACTCCCTCATTTTTTGGTCGAAACTTTCTCTCAAATTATACCAAAACTATCACATGCAAAAACTTGTTTAGTGTCAAAATTATTAAGCTCACATCACATTACAAACTTCAATTCCAACAAATCACCAAAAGAATTCAAACACTAAGAAGTAGCATTTTTTCCTTAACCCTTCAACTTTCAACAAACAAAATTATCATCACAGAAGATATACTTAAATATCGGTTTTGTTAATATACACTACAAGAAAATCATTCAATAGAAACCAATTTTAGAAACCAAAATTAATTAATTGTTATAATGACTAAATTAAAAACTATTTTAGAGATTAAAAAAAAATTGGTTTCTAAATTAGAATCTAAATCACTACAAGAAAATCATGAAATAGAAACAACCAATTTTAGAAACAAAAAATAATTAATTGCTATAGTGACTAAATTAGACACCATTTTAGAGACTACAAATTTTTTTTTGGTTTCTAAATTAGTTTATATTATTGTTAAATGGTTTCTAAATTGATATCTAATTAGCAACCAAGGTTATGCTACCAAACCTTGGTTGTTAATTAGATATCAATTTAGAAACTATTTAACAATAATAGAAACTAATTTAGAAACCATTTTTTTTAGTTTATAAAATGGTCTCTAATTTAGTCACTATAGCAACTAATTATTTTTTGTTTTAAAATTAGTTTCTACTTCATGATTTTCTTGTAGGGAATAATTGATAGTTAAAACTTGTAACTAATTAGATACTAATTTAGAAATTATTTATCAATAATATAAACTAATTTAGAAATCAATAATTTTTAAGTATCTAAAATGATAATTTAGTCACTATAGCAACTAATTATTTTTTGTCTCTAAGATTTATTTCTATTTAGTGATTTTCTTGTAGTGATATGTGTTTTGGTCTAATTCTCTCATATTTACTTGTATTTTCTTTTTTTTTTCTTTAATAATATTTTTTTTATGTGATGACAAATTATTGTTATTAATATCAATCTGACTGAGATGTGAAATTTTACCGTGATGTTTAAGATGAAACTTTTATTATTTTATTATTGAAGGTATACTTGTGAAATAATTAGTAATATATATAAATATGAAGCTACAAGCATATCTAATGGGTTTGACAAAATCTTGCCAACCATAGAACATAAGGATTGCAAATTGGACCTAGCTAGCTTGCGCATGCTTAGTATCAAATACTCATGTCGGTAAAAAATTGTTCCTTTTTTATTAAAAATCTAAAAAATTGTTCCTTTTTTGTTGTCTGCAAATTTTGTTCAAATCCACCATTTGATATAGAGCCTTAACATAGATAAAGAAAAATAGAAATTAAAAGTTAATGTTTAATTTGTTATTTATATAAATAGGGTTAAATATGTTTTTTTTTCTGCATCGTAACACAAAATTGGTTTTTGTCTCTAATATAAACTTTAGGAATCCTGGGTACTATTAGTAAGAAAACTATTTAAATGAGTCCCTATATATTATTCCTTTGATGTAATAAACAAATTTTTAGTGTGGGTTGTATTATAATACTATAACATCAATGTTAATGATGAATTCAGCGTGAAAATTCGTTTGCCGCATAAAAATAAATTGACAATGATTCATTTCAATTTTTTTTTTAATCAACAAACAATGAATTAAAAAGAAAAGAAACACAAAGGGGTGTTCTAGCCCTTTTACAATATAAAGATACCAAACAACATCTTTAAACACCCTACAACAAATACAAGCCTTTCAAAACAAAGCAACAAAACCACTACCCTCACACAAAAAAAGCCAAACTAAGCAAAAAACGCTAAACGGCTCCACAACAAAGAAAAATTGTATCTCTCGTACAAGAAAAACCGAATAAACAAGCACGAAAAAGAAATCGAACAAGAGATGTCTAACCTCTCAATTGTTTCCTTACTACAAGTATTCAAGAAGTCTAAAGTTTGGACTATGGATGAAAATCAATTTTGCGTGAAAGACGAAAAATATATTTAATCCATATAAATATTAATTATTCTTCCATTGTTAGTTTTTTGACACTTTTTAAAAATAACTCAATAGATATTACAAAAGTTTATAAAACATGTGTAAATATCAGTGAAGCTCAGGTAGGCATCAAAAATAGTATATAGAGAGAGTAGGGACAGAAATATATAGGTCTTCATGGATGGAGGCTAATTATTGGTTGTCATTGATACACATGTCGTGTCACTTAACAAAAGAAATATTATTCATTTATTTTTAAACGAATATTAGGACCAAAAATGATCTAAATTTTAAAGAGATAAAATCAAAGAAAAATATTTTAGAGGGACTAAGATAAAATTGTATACATTTTATAAAGACTTAAAAAGAGTAATTTCAAATTTTATAGGAATAAAAAACATTTTTTTTTATAAAACTAAAGTCAACCCTCACTAATTTTATAAGGATTAATTTTTTTTTATCACCAATAAAAATTAAATAAATGGGAACCACTTCAGGTTCAACCCTTTTACAATAACACATAGAATCTAACTCCTTATAAGGATTAAATGTAAGTCATGATTTTTGTTAAAAGTCCATAAATCTTTATAAATTTATAAAATTATTTAAGTCTCCATTAAGTAAATTTAATTAACATATAAAGATTATATAATTATAAACATTTGATTTACTTAAAATTTAATGTACAAGATTATTAAACTTATCAAAATATATATTCCATTGTTGAATTTAATAAAATTTAATAGAATAAACCACCCATTAATATGCTTGTAGCGTTATTCTTTATCATAATAAAACTATTTATATAATGGTTACAGTATTGAACATCCATTAATTATAGTCGTTAAGTTGATATATTTAAGCAAAATTCTTGAATATTTTTTTAATATTTATTTTTAATACTTAATAATTCATTTTTTTTACTTTAAAACCACTTCATTGAGAAAATAAACTGCAAGAATGAAATTGAGGAAATTTCATGGTTCAATTAAATTTTATATGTATAAAAAACAAAATAATTTAAAGTAATATGATTTTTTTTTCACTATTTTTCTATTATTAACTTGAAATTAAAATTTAATGTTATTATAATCATGCCAAATCTTAATTCAAATTTACCACCACTAATGATTATTGAAGCACTACCATCCATTAATAACAATTATATATTAATTTGCAAAGTGATTACTGATCCTGCAATTACTTTTGTAGTTATTATATTACTATTATTATTATATTATCTTATCGTTATTTCCATTTCAAAAATTTGTATCATTGTAGTCTACCACTTGCTATGGCCTCTCACAAAAACCAACTTGAATTAAGAAGTATGAAATAATTTTTATAATTTGGAATCCAGATATTTAATATTAAAATTCGAAAGATTAAAGTCACAAAAACTAAAGATTAGTTTTAATTTTTATAAAATTTAGAATGTAAAACTAGCAATAATAGAGTTTAACTTTTAGAATTAATATTTAATATACATATATTTTCAGATAGAGAAATAATTTATCTTACTAAAAATAATTTGGTTTAATAGCTTACTTTGTTTTTCATTTTTTTTATCAATTTATTTATTTATTTTTATTAGGTATGATGAAATATTTCCTATCAGTATTGAAAACATCTGTTATTATTATTATACTCTAGTTTTCTTTAAGGCGAATGATTTTAATATAATATAGTGTTTTTCATATTTTTTATTCCTAAACTACTATTTTAGTCTATTCAATACGCATTATTAAAAAAATCTTCAATTTTAAATTTTTTATCTATTAATTCATTTATTTATGGTAGGTAAAGTATTTATTATTAACAATCAAAACATTTCTCATTATTTTTTCTAACGTTACCTCTAAACAAAAATTATTTAATTTTAAAAATAAAAATTAATTAGTTATCACGATTAGATACTATTTTAAAGACTAAATATCTAAATTATATTTTATTATTTTTAAATAATTTTTAAATTGGTATTTAATTAGCTAACAAGATTTTAATTACTAATTATTTAAATTATTGAATTTTAATTTATAAATAAGTATGTAACTTAGTTAATAAAATAAATAATTATTTTTTATTTTTAAAATATTTTTATTTAGTGATTTTTTTTAGTGTGTACACAATTTAAATGTGTTTAATAATAATGGTTTTTTTTATATTTTTTTAAAATTCACTTAAATTAGTATTTTAGTCCATCTAAAACACATGATAAATATTTAGTTTTTACAACTGAAATTTATAATAAATAAATATTATTTCATATATAAATTATTAAAATTTAAATTTGAATTAAATAATATTTTTAACGTATTTTTTTTAATTATAAAAAAAGTATAGTGACTAATATTATTTTTAATTTTAACTATTGGTATTTTTAGAATACTGAAAATTAATTGAAAAAGAAAGATGGAAATGATATATTAGGAGATGTGAAATTAAAAGCATTTTTATTGAATAAAATTCCTAAAGTAGCACTAGTGTGAACCGGCTAGTTTTCCTCTCTTTAAAGGTAAGTAACATCATCATATTATGCTTTAAAATATTCACTCCTTTCTCTAAAATTCAAAGGAAAATAGGTCAAGATGCATATAAAAAACTTGTCACCTGAAATAGATAATTTATTATAAAGGTCACAATCTACTTTAAAAAAAATATTTATTTAAGTAAATAGGTCATTGAATCTTGAACAAATCCTATTAAATATCATAAATAACTTATTTATGAACATATATAATATATTATAAGAAAAAGCAGATATTATTTAGGAAAGTAATTCTAAAATGAGTTATTATCTTCACTCTTCCTTTTTTTTATTTAACTTTAATCGAATTACCTGTTAAAATCAAATTTGCAAAAAATAAAAATAAGGATAACAACCCTTTTAAATTTACCCTTAGATTCTTCAAAATAAGATTCTTAAAAAAATAATCATTTTTTTGTTAGATATATGTATATATAGTGTATAGTTAGTTCAATTTAAGCCTTATCAACTTTTTTTATAAACCTTGTTGTAAAGTAGGTTTTTAACAAACTTCAAAGTCTTGCCAAATTTTCAGTAAAGATAAATATGTCTTAGAGTAAGCTTTGTTTGTTTAGTAAAATTCAGATTCATATCTACCAAATAATTATTTCCAAAGCTTTGATCGAAATTTTAAAAGAATAACAACCACCTTATGTAAAGCAAAAAGATATAGTTGTAAATGTAAAGGAGCCATTAATGAATATTAATAATTGATTTAATTTAATTTATAATATACAAGAAAAACATTAAATATAAACCAATTTCAAGGACAAAAAATAATTAGTTATTATATTAACTAAATTACATACTGTCTTATAGATTAAAAAAATTATTAGTATCTAAATGAATTTTTATTATTAATAAATAATTTTTAAATTGATATTTAATTAACTATCATACCAATAATTTGTTTAGAATTTAGGATTTACTCGTAAATTAATTTTAGCTAAATAAATATTAATTTAGAAACTATTTATCAATAATAGAAATTAATTTAGATACCAATAATTTTGTTTAGTCTTTAAAATACTAATTTAGTCAATATAATATTTAAATATTTTTAATTTTTAAAATTATTTTTTGTTTAATGATTTTTTTTAGTAGTGTCATGTAATTTCCAAATAATGAATAGAATATACTAATTGGTTGAAACATATATGATAAAGTGACTTAGGTTTGTTCAAATGATTAGTGAAACAAAGAATTTGGAAGAGAACTATTAAACTCTCTCATTGTCCCAATTGATACATATATATGCATCTTGTTCTTTTCCAACACTAATGTTCATCATGTGCATGAAATTAGATAGTTAAATAATATTCAACATTTGTAATAGCTAGTTACATAACATGTATTGATGATGGATTGTAAGAATAATGTTATGGTTTGGTGTGGTTATATATATTGTAATGAGGTTCTTAGATTGTGTAGTTTTGTTTGTTAAAGTGCATTATTGGTGTAGGGAATAAATAAAGCATCTGACATTGATCTCACTACTATTATGCCCTACCTCTATACCCCAACCCTAGCTACCCCAAAAACAATCCCAAGGTGCAACCCCAAATTAAGGAAATAACTCTGAGCAACCATTAATTTATAGCCTTAAAACACTCCCACCAGCTTTTGCATTCCACTTTATAATAAAAAGGAATACTGAATACATGAAAGAAAGGAAAGAAAAAGTAACATATGCAAAGTTTCTCAACCTCAACTCTATAAAATACTGAGACCCCATAACTTTAAGTTTCTTCAACACCTAGTAGGAAAGCAAAACACAAACTCCAAGCTTTAGCCAAAGCCTTGTTTGGTTGCACATACAAGGAAATATCACAAAGCTCAGACTCCAAAAGTGTATGGGAAAGGAGATTAAATATTTCACTTCCTACTTCTTCATTTGCATCCCAACAATTCAGTACTAATCCCTCTCTCAACATTCTTCTGTTCTTCAGCCAATGATGGCTGGAAACCCTAACTGGTGGACTGCACATCCACCATCTTTGATCCCTCCCCAGTATGCTCTTGGATCTTCTTCAATACCCTTTAATTCTTCCTCTCAGAACCCTGAGTCCCCTCACTCATTGAGCCAACTTCTTTTGTAAGCACATCCTTCTCTGTCTCTTCTTTTTGCATGCCTTGTTGATAAACAATATATACAAATGAATCACTTTACTGATTCAATCCATTCATCAATACATGTCTTCTACTTTCTCTTTTTATTAAGTCTTCCAAAAACTGTTAAATTTACCAGTTTCTGCTATTTATACAGTGTTTTACTTTAATCATCATGGTTCTTCTTCTTCTTTTTGCAGCACTGGTTTACCAGGAGAGGAGGAGAGAGTGGCATTCAGTCATTTTCAATCAAAAAAGTTGGATGAATGGAACGAGCACATGCTTAATCAATCCCACATAAATCCTATGGTTGATGTAATAAAGCAAGAGGTTGCCCAAAGTGGAAACTTCTACCACCATGATCAAGAATTTCAGGTTTCTGGAGCACCTTGGTCACACATGGTGCCAGTTTCTTCTTCTCCTAGGTCTAGTGTTGCTAGCTTCAGTAGTGATAATTTATTGGATTCCCCTTATAACAAGGAAGATCATAGGAAGAACCAACTACCAGATCACACATCCGAGGTTAGACCCATGTTCTTTTTTTATATAAAAAATAAAATAAAAGTATTTCAGAAATACTTCAACTCTTTACAAAACCATCTGAACCATCTTTCCTCTAAGTTCCATGCATAAACTGAAACATAAGCTCAACAAAAGCAAAACTAACAGCCGAAACCTATATAACCTCACCCCACAAAAAAAAGCCACCATTTCTGATAGATCTCATACACATAAAAAACTAACACAGCAATATCAAAAAACTAAAAATTATCCTAACATTTTCTGATAGACTATGTTCTTACAATTCCTCTTTTTTTTTTATATATATATTCTCTCATCTTTCACCTAATTTTCATTACTTATTTAAACATGCATAGATTATATTATTAATTATTCCTTCAAATCTGTCTCTTGTTCTCTCCAAGTGTAATACCACAGGCAGTGGTGGAGTTTATAAGAAGACTAAAAGTCAGCCATCTTCAAGCCAACCACCTCTCAAGGTGATCTTTCACTACTAAGAGAAAGAGTTACTGAGTGATTGTTGGGTTGTGTGTTGTCTTTTTGTGTTCTGAAACTGTAATATTCTTTCTGCAGGTAAATATGCATTATAGTTGAAAGAGAGAAAAACATATGAATTCATGCACTAACTATCTCTTAAAATCAGGTGAGAAAGGAGAAGCTAGGAGATAGAATAACAGCCCTTCACCAGCTAGTTTCCCCATTCGGAAAGGTAATAAACAAACCACTCCAATCACTACAAACAAACACAATAAACTCGCTAAATACAAAAACCATAAACCATAATTATTACAAAAGCTTCTTGTGTGTTTGGTTTTAGTGTTTAAGAGACCCCATCAACACAGTTCCAACTCTCTCCAACTATTGTCTTCCTCTTTACTTTTTCTCCATTTATCCTTATCTCAATTCTAACCTTAAAAGAGACACATGACCGGTGCTGTGGTTGTGGGGTGTGTGTGTGTGTTTCACTTTTGCAGACTGACACAGCTTCTGTCTTGTTAGAAGCCATTGGATACATAAGATTCCTTCAGGGTCAAATTGAGGTGATGTTTCTCCCTCATAAAATTAGTTACTAATCAAGAATATGTTACTTTCTAAGGTTTATCTAATTGTATATTGGTGTATAAGGGTTGTAACACGATGAAGTATCTGATTATTGATCTAATTGTATATTGGTGTATAAGGGTTGGAACAGTGTGAAGTATCTGAGCATGCATTTAAAGTGTCACCAATTTTAATGTTTCTCTCCATAACATTCTTTAGTTGTATTTTTCTTTTCTTTTCCTTCTTGGTTGCAGGCACTGAGTTCTCCTTACTTGGGCAATGGATCAAAAAACATGAGGAATCCACAGTCTGTAAGTGCCCACTTTCCAAAGCCTCTCTCTTTCTCTCTCTCTCTTTGTTAACTCTAACAAACACAGTCACACACATACCCTCTACTGATATTTGAGTGGGACAAAAATACCTACTAAGGCATATAATTGAAGGGAAAGTTTGGTGTTTTCTTTATTTTGTTTTGAAGCAACAGGTACATGGAGAAAGAAATTCTGTATTTCCTGAGGACCCCGGTCAGGTATGCTTTATTGGATCCATCAATTCATTAGAATCAAATTAGGAGGCTCTTTGCAATTATTGCTTAGTATTTAATCAGGGAAAAGCCACAGAAAAATAACAAGGTTTCTCAGCTTTTTATAACATCTTTTTAAAGCAAGTGAAAAGTATAATGCGACGCTGCATTTCCCATTTGAAGTCAAAAAGCTTTGGAGAGAGAACTGAATTTCCTAATGCTTTTTCTTCTCTCTTTTTATTCATCTAGCTGTTGAATGACAATGGCCTGAAAAGAAAGGGAGCTCCAAACCAGGTATTCTTTCTTTTTATGCAAAGGTGTACCACGCTTCTTATCTCTTTCATTCACTCATTATTATCTTCCATATCTCATTACCTTCATCCTAATCATTACTCTCATTATCACAATTACCTGCATAATCCTGCAGAACATGCATGGCCACCAAAAACTATTCACTTTGCATTCATTAATCAACCACATTAATCATATTTCATTCATTACTCAAAAAAATATCACCCTATAATCATGTGTTTATGTATTAATCACATGATAATCCATTAACGTATCTGATCGATTTAAAGTTTCTATTAGTTTTTGGATGTGTTTGAAGGTTTGGTAGTAGTATTATCACAAGAAAAATCATTAAATAGAAATTAATTTTAAAAATAAAAAATAATTAGTTGTTATATTGATTAAATTAGATATTATTTTAGAGACTAAAAAAATTATTTTAGTCTATAATCATGTGTTTATCTATTAATCACATGATCATTTAATGTGTTTGATGTTGATTTATGTTGATTTAAAGTTGAAGGTTTGGTGGTAGTGTTATCTTTACACTACTAGAAAATCATTAATTAAAAATTAATTTTAGAGACTAAAAATAATTAGTTATTATATTGATTAAATTAGATATTATTTTAGAGACTAAAAAAATTATTGGTATCTAAATTAATTTTTATTGTGGATAAATAGTTACTAAATTGGTATCTAATTAGCTACCAAAGTTTTAACTACCAATTATTTAGATTCTAAATTTGGTAGCAAAAATCTCAGTAGTTAATCATATACCAATTTAGAAATTATTTATCAATAATAGAAACTAATTTAGAGACCAATAATTTTTTTAGTGTCTAAAATAATATCTAATTTAGTCAATATAACAACTAATTATTTTGGTCTCTAAAATTGGTTTCTATTTAACGATTTTTTTTAATGTTAGGTGCTTTCATTGATTTTGTGTTGACTAGTTCTGACAAGATTATGATTATTAGGTCTTTCTTTTGAGTAGTACAGTTGGTATCTATACGGGTTGAATCATCTCTTAAGTGGTTCATTTTATTTATTTCACTGATAGAAAAAATGTATTAATAGGATGCAAAAGAGAAGGCAAAGGACTTGAGGAGTAGAGGGTTGTGCTTGGTTCCTGTGTCTTGCACCCAACATGTTGGAAATGAAAATGGAGGTGATTACTGGGCACCAGCATATGGCAGTGGATTTTAACAGAGAAAGATGAAGCATCATGCATGGAAGAAATTTCATTGTGAATGAATATATAACATCGTGAGCAGTCAATCTGTAATAATCAAAAGGCTGATTCCTCACGATGCTATATAGTGTTCATGATTTACTCAATTCAAATATCTTATCCTTAATTATATTATTATATTATGTATTCTCCTTTCTAATCTAATTAGGTTAACTCAATAAGTTCCTAATAAGTGCTGTCAAAACATTAATTAATCTGTAATTTTACTTTTCCTAAACATGCATTTTCTTCTGAGATATTTTGTTATTCATAATTAACATTCTATCTATGTTTGTTTAAGATTCCAATAGCTACTGTTCATTCCTTTCGTCTTCTTTATCACATCCTTCTTCTTTTTCTTCAAAGACTAATCTTAATCTTTTTACTCACGCTAATAAACTAGTTTGGTTTCTTATGCTGATTATAGTGATAAAAATATCAAACACAATGAGAGTTAGTTAATTATGATCATTTTCATCACCTCTATTGAAACAAGTTTTGCCTAAAGATCATGAGAATTTATAGAACTAATTAATCGTGGATTATGTCACTACTAGAAAAATATTAAATAAAAATTAATTTTAGAGATTAAAAATAACTAGTTGCTATATTAACTAAATTAAATATTATTGTTAAAACTAAAAAAAAATTAAAGATTTTTAAATTAATTTCTATTATTGATAAATAGCTTCTAAATTGGTATCTAATTATCTACTAAGTTATTATCTATCAATTATTTAGACTTTAAATTTGGTAACAAAAACATGATAGTTAATTAGATACCAATTTAATAATTATTTATCAATAATATAAACTAATTTAGAAACCAATAATTTTTTTTAATTTTTAAAATAGTATATAATTTAGTCAATATAGCAGTTAATTATTTTTTGTCTCTAAAATTGATTTTTATTTAATATTTTTTTTAGTGTGGAAATAGTTATCGTGGTGAAAATAATCATACATATATAGGTTAGAAATATTATAGATGATGACATATTTTTGCTGATGCATCTATTCATGCCCTAGAGATTTAGACAAAAGTGTTCAGTTTCCACTATCTATTACTATTTTGAAATGTTGTATTATTGTTCAGAGAAATCAGAAATAAGGACAAACACGCATGCATGCATTGAAGAGAAAATTCTGCAGTGTGATCACTGTGAAGCTTAAAACTGACGAAAATTGGTATGCACGCATATATGTGAGTGCCTGGTGCATTATACATATGATGATCAAAATCAAAAGCACTTTTTCAAAATCAGTCACCTTAATCATACTATTTTCCCTTCTACTGAAAGTACTCGGTGATTTGAAATTACAACAGTGATCATAATCTATGTAGCACAAACACTGACATAAACATTAAGATACGGATATAGACACGATAGTACGTATAATTTCTAAAATATCGAACATAAACAAACAGACACATCATTTAACGTACCATTTATCAGACACACCATTTAGGAAAAGTAATGATGATAACAATGAATGAATAATAGTGGTTTGTTTATTAACTGTGTGAAGACTAAAAGTAGTAATGCAGTTAAAAAAAAGAACAAGTGGATGTGTGAAGAAGAGTTGATGGGAGACATTCATGTGAATGGATATATTGGTTGCTGACCCGAATGTATAAATATGGGCCCCATCTGAGGTCTCGGGTCATTTTTGGAGGAGCTTTTAGTTGAACCACTCAAGTGCCCCCATGCCCCATTTCTCTCACGCTCCCTCCAAGTGCCTCCAACTCTCACTTTCATCATTCTTACGCAACATATTGCATCATCTCACACACTATACACTATAATAGAGGATCCATTTACTTCAAAATAACCATTTTCAACTACCACATAAAATAAAGATATCAATTTAGAACTATGATTTATAATAGAGAGAGATAGATAGTGTTGGCTGTGTAGGTAGTTGGTGCAAAATTGTTGGTTTTGTTTAACTCTCGAGATAAGTGTGTTTGTCTTAATTGTTATGTATAAGGGTTGAACCATCTTTAAAATAGTTTTTTTTATTGTCGATAATTAATTTTTTTTTCTATTTGTAATAATATAGTACATATGTTTCTCTTTTTGATTTGTAATATAACATAGAGAGAGATAAATGACATTGGTAGCTAGGCAGTTGGTGCAAAATTATTGGTTTTGTTTATTTTTGTAGAGAGATGTGTTTGTCTCTTTTGTTCTGTATAAGAGTTGGATCATCTCTAAAATAAATCTTTTTCTTTTGTTGATAAAAAAATAGTAGAGAGATTATTTCTTTTTCTATTTGTAATATAATATAGTACGTGGTTCTCTTTTTGATTTGTAATATAATATAGATAAAGATAAATGGTATTGTCAGCTAGGTGGTTGGTGCAAAGTTATCGATTTTGTTTAGTTCTGCAGGTAGGTGTGTTTGTCTCTATTATTTTGTATAAGGGTTGGATCATCCTTAAAATGGATCATATTTTTTTTTTGATAAAAGATTATTTATTTTTCTATTTGCAATTATCTTTTCATTTTTCAATGCAGAAAGTTGTATGAGAGAAGTATATATATACTATTTTCTATTTTCAAAGCAGAAAGTTATATGACATAAGTATATGTGTGATACAAATATATAGATAGTTATTAACTATTAATATATATATATATATATATATATATGGGATTATTTGAAAAGATTTTTGGTTTAAGTTTGTTGAATGATGAAAAAGTTGTGATTGAAAATGAATGTGTTTGAAGAAAAATGTTAATTGGATTCATTTTATAGGGGAGCCATTGTTGGTATAATTAATAAGCAAACAAGAAAAATGGCTACTATCTTGATGGTTTGTCTCTTGCAAATGTGAAGTTGGAATTTTTTATCGTTTTCATGCCACTTTTTAATTTCCACTTTGAAATGTAAAGCCAATGGGGTAATGACTGGTGATTACCTTTTATCCACTAACAAGTTATTTTATATGTATAGAATGGTGATGCTAATGATAAATAAAGAATTGGTTAAGTGATTAGTCCATTACGGAAATTTAATTATTGGACTATTCATATCTATTGTTTTTTATGATGACTTACTCCCATGGAAAGTTGTACATTATAGTTTTTTATATATATGTATGGAATAATTAATTATATATATGAGAAAAAGCAAAAGTTAATAGTTTGAATGTGATTGTATCATTTGTTTATAGTATGTTTCTCTTAATATGCTTTCATTATTAAGAACACAAAAAGGAGGTTGAAATAACTCAATAAATGAATTTATATGTTAAACACACCTCCACAAATAAAATATGCATTGTTGGAAGCGATAATTCTATTTGGTATCGATCAAATCTCACGAGAATATATATGATAAGAGTAAATTAATATAAGGTAAATTGTACGAAAAATTAGATAATAAACATCTTAATTATGATATATATATATATATATATATATATTTTTCGATCTAATTGTAAGAGGGTTCAACAAGATCCTATAAATTTGCACAACAATCAAGACAAATGTACGTCATTTATGATAATGATAGCATTTATTGCATATGTATACTGAATATTTACTTGAGCGTCAAATAACTTTTCCCAGGTGCACTCTCTTCCTGAAATCCAGACCCAATTACCATGAAGTTAAAACTGAAAGAGAAGTAATTAATTGTGATCAAAACGAGTTATTGTCTCAACCCTTACAAAAACAACTAAAATAAAAATGTAAAGTAATATATTCCAACATAGTAAATAAACATCAATAAATATTGGATATTCATATGAGTTTAAAATAGGTAAAAGATCTTAAATAAGTGAATGAGAATGATAAACTGAATGATACATAATAGTAAAAACAAAAAAATTATCTTGCTATGACAAGTAAATCTTAAAGATCGATCACATGAAATTTAAAATCTTAAAACTTAGAGATATCAAAATCTTAAAACATGGGTGCATTTTATATATCATTGATTTATATGTCTTTATACTTTGTCCATTCACGTCTATGGGATCTCCTCAATGAGCACAAACTAATTAACAATAAAATAGAAAAAAAAATGCAATTGGGGTTAGTCATTATTATAAGAATTAAGATATATGGTTCCAAGATCCATGAAAATAATTTTATATAATGTATGTGCAAGCTAAAACTATGGTAAAAATGGGAGTATGAGAATAATATAGTTTATAAAGTTTTTTGATCTCTAATAAAATTGGAAAGCATAAAAATAATAAAACATATTACACGTGCAAACATTATAGGTTATAATGAGACAAAAGAAGAAGAATGATATGGGTTAAATTATAAAGAAGAAAGTTAGAAAAGAAAAAGGGTGAATCTCCATAGTCATGTGTTTAAAATAATAGAGTAGTGCTTGAGCCGTGTTGCTTTGTGTTTGTCTTCATCATCACTATCCTTTCTGCTGCCATGCCAACCCTAGGAAGAGATCAAGAGCTACCAAGCACATGTGCAACATTAAGATAATGGAATATTACAAACCAAACTCTCTTTTCAAACAAAAACCCTTACACTTCTTTCTTCCCTTTTAAAACTCTTTTCTATTTTTAAACATTTAAAAAGCGTTAATAATCTTTTTTTTATCAGCAAAGAATTAATAAAATTAAAAATGGGACATTTTAGAGATATCTCACTTCGTATACATGAAACCTTTGGTTCTAGACCACCTTGGTTCTAGACCACCAGAGAGAACATACAAGGTTCACACAGACCTACAGACCTACTGAACAATGCAGTAACACTTCCTAAGAAATTACTAAGAAAAAAAAACACACTTTCCAGCAAAGTGTTAATGATCTTGTGTTGACTTAAAATGTAATTAAATTATAATATACAACTTAAAATAAATCTCTTCTTCCAAGTTAATTTATTAAAAATAATTATACTTGAACTTATTTACTATCTAAGATGAGAGTAAAAGTTATTTGACAAAATAATGTCTAAGATGTATAATTAGATATATGAGAAAATTATACTACATAGTGAATGTGAGTTTTAACTCATTGAAGTAGATTTAAATCTAATTTATAGAAAAGTTTTTTTATTCTCTAGTTTTAATTCTATTAAACTATGGGTGTTTCTTACTTCACCTATCAGTTTTTTCCCTACACCCCATAAAAATGTGAAATGAAGAAAATGATTTTGAGAGTTTTTTTTTTTTTTTCTCTTCTAAAATGTCTTTTTGAGAAACAACTTTGCATTATGAAGTACCATTCTCAAATGGATTTTTTCACTTTATTGCAGCAACCTTCACGATCCGACCTAAAACCCACACACTGTCATGAGAACTGTGTTTTAAAATAAAATGTAAAAAAGGGCAATTTTGAGATTTTAAAAAAATGATGGAGTGCAGGAAGAAGAAGGATGGGGTGCAGGAAGAAACAACCTTAAACTATTAAGGCCAAGGACCAAAAGAAAAAGATTACAAAGAAACTAATATCAGTAGAGGCTTCTTATATATTGATATGCCACTAATGGATTGCATGCATGGAGAAGACTTTGTCAAATTATCATAACAGGACTGTTTTTTCCTGCACCTCCATAGGTTCTTCTGACATCTCCATACACAACATGAAAATACTTTTTTAACCTTCTTGTGTCACTCCTATAGAGTAGCTTTCGGATTATGTAATCCAGACACGCATTTGAAAATAGACTTTCAGATTATGTAATTTAGAAGCTAAAAAAGACTTTTAGATTACATAATCTGAAAACTAATTATGTATCTGAAAAAAGACTTCTGAATTATGTAATTCGAAAGCTAATTACAAATTTGAAAAAAGACTTTCGGATTACATAATTCAAAATATTACTGTAGGTATTTTTGAAAATATGAAAATTTATGCAGGTGAAAGAAAAATATATGGAGGTGCAGGAAGAAACATCCTCAAAAGAGTATAATATTTTAACAAATTTATCCAAATAAGTAGCTTCATAAATTTTATATTAATTTTGAAATTATTTCATGTAATTTAAAGTTTATCTTAATAAAAATTAGTTGATTTATCAAATTAATTAATATATTATTGAATTATAAGAAGATTTTATAAAATTGATAATCTTGATTTTTAAGAAATTAGGTGATTAAATATACATGATGTTAAATTATGAAAATATGCTTACAACAATTCTAAAGTTACATATTACAAATACAACAATTACAACAACAATGTTAACAACATGCTTAAGTCTGCACATTTCAATCTCTCAGCTTTTCCTTTTCTGAAGCACCCCAGTTTCACCTTTCGGTAATTTCTTCTTCTTTCTCTCCAATTTCCCCTTTTTCCCTTACTTATTTGGGGTTCGTCATTTTTGTGTGTGCAGTGGGACCAATACCTTACATGATAAGAGACCCAATTGGCCAAAGCCTTTGTCACTGCGCTCAAAATCTGAACTTGCTCGAGCTCACTCTTTGGAAACAATGGCAGAGGAGTCCAATCGCACAGCCCTTCTCGTGATCGACATGCAGGTACTTGTTTGTTTACTTTCCGATGTTGTTCCAAACGTGTTCGGAGAAATTAAAGTTTCTCTCTGTCTGCAGAAAGATTTTATAGAAGGTGGGGGTTCCTTACTTGTCAAAGGAGGGAAAGAAATTGTCCCAAATGTGATTAAAGCTGTGGATGTTGCTAGACAGCGTGGAATTCTCATTGTTTGGGTAATAATATTTTTTCTCTGTTGTTCCTTGTCTGTGGATAATGAAAGGTGGGGATAATGTTTCAAATGTAAACCAATGAATTTAAACAAGTTTTAATATGAAATGCAAACCTCCATGATTGGTCAAGAAGCTTGGAAAAGTAGAGTTTAATAAAATTATACTATTGTTATCCATCAATCAGAAATCATTATTGGTTTGACTTTTAAGATATTTATCATAAAATCGATAAACTGTGTAAAGAATCTTGTGAGTGCATATATTATTTATTATTTATTATTTATTCAGAGAAGCATTGTTCAATGTTAGGGAAAGAATATGAAAATGTATACAATGAAGTGTGTTTTTCTTTTTTATGTTTTGTTTGGTGAGGGAAAGGAAGAGAAGAAAAAGCAAAAGAAAGGAGAAGAAAAGAGTGAAAAAGATATGGTTGACTTAAAAGGAAAACAGTAAAAATTAAGATGATTTTATTTATTAATTTTAATATTAGTTTTTAATTATTTATCATTACTATATTAAAAAAGAAAAAAACAAAGAAAAATGATTGATTAGGAGTGTCTCATAATCAATTATTTATACAAAATGCACTTAAAACACCTACTATTTTAGCAAGATAATGGATTATGGGCATAAACAATCGATTATGAAACCCAGCTTAAATCTTCTTAAATAATTTGAAATCACTTGAAGCAAACTCACTACTTCCCTCAAATCTTGCACAGTAAATCGGTTCATGCAAGCAGAGCATTAGTCTTCATAATTCCTTAGGCTCTTGATTTATAGATTTTATTTATATATCTTGATATATGCACTGCATTTTGGATCAGAGGTTTGTTTTTTTGTTTGTCTTCTTGAATTTGAAGAGACGAGTTTCTCTCTTTACCTGTGTCTTCTTACTAACTTATGGTATCATGACAAAGGAGTTTTCCCCTAGTAAAGCTCTGTATAATTTTTAGCAATCTAACAAGACGAAAAAGAAGGGTGGAACCAAGAAAAAGCAAGGTGGCTGTCTTGTCAGAACAAAATGAAGAAAAGCTCCAACATGCTCTTGTTGCGAGCATGGCCGAAGCTGTACCTGTCCAGTAGAAAGGACGCAAAAAGCTAGTCCGGATATGGACTACGGTCCAGAGTTCATCCCCCTACCACCATCTGTGTACTAAAATTACCAAGAGGACGAGGTCTCACAGTGTACTCTTGAGTACCGTGATGATGAGGTTCCATAGTGTATTATCGAGTATCCAAGTATCGACATCTTGGTATCTTGCAAATTAGAGAACAACATACAAGATTAAGACACCATGATTAATACTCACAAATCATGATTAATACTCACAAATCATGATTAAAGGGCAATTGAGCTTCATTGGATCCAACTTAATCATCTGTAAAGCCAAAGGTCCAAGACAACCACTATAAATAGGAAAACACCCTAAGGTCAAAGGTAACTTAATCCTGATCCTGACTTAATATCCTTTACTTGAACTGAGACTTGACTTGAGAGTTAGAGTATAATTTCCATGACTTAGAGATTGAGAAGCTGAGAAGTCGAAGACCAAGAAAGACACGTGTAAGGAAATCCGACCTTGTAAGAACCATTTGTATTCCCTCGAAAGACATAGAGGAATTGTGTGTGTATATATATGTGTGTGAGAGAGAGAAAATCTAACAACTATGAGAAAATAATAAAGGAAATAACTCAAACATGTTATTAAATTATTCTATATCAATTTTCTGATATACATAAACCGACGTCCAATGTGCTATTTCATAGAAATAATATTATATGGAATAAAGTTATTTCATCAACGTTTAATTAGACCATGTCAATTATATCGAACAAATAAGATAATATATCGCATGCAAATATAAATTCTGTGATTACTATGTTATTGCCCCATGTTCATTATTTTATATTAAGTAACAGGTACAATAATATCAAGTTTTTTCAAAGAAGAATTCAAATGAAGATTCAAATTTATATCAATTACGCAAGACTTTGATCATAATCTCTTCTACAATATAAAGACATTTATGCTGCAAATGGTCATATCCTACGAAGTCTATGTAAGAAGAGGAAGAGCACAAAAGAAAAACACGCACAAGTTCCTACAGACCTATCATTCCTATTCCTTTTGCAAACCTTGAGTTACTAGTATTAGATTAAGATAAAAGTCTCTGTAATAACATCATTGTGTATTCACTATCCAGAGATCTTGAACTGTTGGTATCAGGAAATAGTTATCTAACTGTTGAATTATATTTCTAAACACGTTTCCAGGTAGTAAGGGAACATGATCCCTTAGGAAGAGATGTTGAACTCTTTCGTCGCCATCTTTATGCTGCAGGGAAAGTTGGTCCACTCTCTAAAGGAAGTGAAGGTCTAGAATTAGTTGATGGACTGGTTATTAAAGAAGAGGATTATAAACTTGTGAAAACCCGTTTTAGTGCATTCTTTGCTACACACCTTCATTCAGTCCTTCAAGGAGCAGGAATTAATAGTCTGGTGATCACTGGTGAGTGATAGTTTTTGTAATACACCATGTCAACTTACTAAGAGTTCTGTGTTTGTGTATTGACTTGATGTATGTAGGTGTTCAAACTCCCAACTGTATTAGGCAAACTGTCTATGATGCTGTAGCATTGGACTATCAACCCGTAACTGTTATTGTTGATGCTACAGCAGCTGCAACTCCTGATATTCATCTTGGTAATGGTCTTCAGCTTTGCAATGTCTTTGTTTTCTAATTTTTCATTGTTCCTTGGAATTGTATCTGTTAGTTGCACACACAGTATTCACTCATATCTTGAAGAACTCTGATCTATATAAAACTGAGTTGCAATTTGTTAATTTGGCGTATCAGTATGTTTGTTCACTTCACAAGTTGTACAACTATTAGAGATTAGAAGTTATATCTGACTGTACAAAGGCCTAATGAAGTAAACAACACCTTTGAATACGTCCATATTAATTTCCTGCAGAGGATTTCTTATGAAACTTTATTTTTGAGATGCAATTTATCAGTTTCTGAGAGGACATGTTTGAGGAGTCAAGCACATATAATTGCAAAACTAAGCTTCTCCTTACTCCAGAGTTGACATTGTTGCTCTGGGGCATGTTTAATGTCATCATATGCCACACTTCTTTAAAGCCATTTTTTTTAATTTATCAAAAGTGCACCTATATAGGTAAAGAGAATCTAGATAGTACTTGAGACTGGTCTTACCATTACTGACGTGTCGATGATCCTATAATTCCTTCCTTTGAATCTTTTTTCTCAAATGTTGATGCTCAATCGGGTTGACCTTAAATAGGTTATCTGATTTTCAAGTAAGTACTCTGTGTAAAGAGTGTAGGTTGGTAATTGATAGAAGCGTATCTTACCACCCTTCACAAAGGATTTATTTATAGTGTTTAGTCATAGGTCTTTGTTGTGATGGGCCGAATCTATCAAATGTCAGTTTGATTTATAGCATGATTCCTAATTTATAGGGAGGTATATTAATATATAGAATATTTGAAAAATATTTGTACTATCTTTTAGTTAATCAGTATTTACCGGGACTCGTTCGGTACCGACCAGTATAAAAAAAGAAAATCCATTTTTTTGGGGACAAGTTCTTATATTCTACGTGCCTCAAAGCAGGTAACCTTTTCTTGTTTTTTCATAATCTGCTTATAAAGTTCATTTGATGGCAATGATGCATTGATGACCAATATTTTGGTGGTTTCAGCCAATTTGTTTGACATGAAAAATATTGGAGTTGCAACCCCAACATTACAAGAATGGAGCGAGCCCAAAGCTTGATCTGCATGAACCATGCTACTTCTACAACCTTCTGTGGTGTTCAATTCCAAGACAAAAGGTGTTGATGTCTTTGGCAGTGTATAAGCGAACCTTTGTGTGCTGCTGCATAATAACTTTTGACTACATGAAAATAAGAAACTGCAGTAGGAGAAGATGATGATGTATTTATTAATAATTTATATATAGTATAAGACATAACTGAATTATCAAAACAACATTAAATAATTAAATTTAAGAACTAAATTGAAAATGACACATCTAATATTATAAATATAAAAAACAAGGCATATAAATTAATTATAAAAATCAATTTAAACCTACGACTAAGTCGAAACACATCTTTCACTGGTCAAGATGTTTTTGTTCTACTTTAAGAATTGAATTGATTATTTATTCAAAATATTTTTTATACCACACAATACAAGTTATATATAACATAATCTTAACATTTTCAAAATTATACATAAAAGAATACTTATATGCAATACTCACAATTTTCTTTATAATATAAAATAGACTGTATTTTAATTTATTTAAGTAAATAATATATTATTTGTATTTTTTTTAATAATAACATCATTTAAGTATATTTTTTTTAAGTTGTTTGACTTTTGACTTCAATATTATATGATATTAGTTAAATTGGTAAGTGTTGTAAAAATGTTTAAATAAATCTTACAAAAAAAAAAAATCTCTTCTAATTTATTTATTGAAATTGAAAATACAAAAAAAAAATTATTTTGTTGAGAGTGGGATTTGAACCCACGCCCTTTCGGACCAGAACCTTAATCTGGCGCCTTAGACCAACTCGGCCATCTCAACTTTATGTAAGGGCTCAGATATAATAATTTATTATATTTTAGTTCATGAGTGATTATTATGGACCATTGGATGAAATAATGGAAAAAAATTATCAGCGGCTAGAATCTGAAATATATAAGGAGTATTTGTAAGCACATTGTACACGAGTATAGAAAAGGCGTTAAATAAGATATACATCCAAATTTAAAATTTACCACTTTCTAAATAAACCTTTAAACTTTTATTTCATTCAAATTTTAATAAATAATTGTTTGATTAAGTCAGAGTTAAATTACTTATCTTAAATTTTAATCATTCATACCTTTTTTGTTTTATTAAAAAATAATTTTTGATTTTTTTTTAAAAAGAAAACAATAAAATATTTGTTTGAATTTTTATTATTTTTAATATTTGAATGCTATGAATTGAAAATAAACATATGGTTGAAATGTATTTTTATTAGTGGTTTAACCATAGTTTAATAAAAGAGCCTGTTTATAAAAGAAGTTGAAATTAAAATTATGATACTTAGATGTAAAAGGACATGAAATCTAAGAAGGAATCGATACAAAGTTGAAGTTTAAAATATTTTGAAATAAAATAAAAATTTATTATTTTTATTTGGTTACAAATATCTTTTGATCCATTAAATTAAGAGAATAATTTAGTTTATGGTATTGTGATTATTGCTCGATTTGAAGATTTTAAAATTTAGAATTTTTTTTTTATATAAATTTTTTTCATGTTAGACATTATTATGCTATTTGACATCTCAGCTAGGCTAACACCTTAAGTAACAACAATCATTTGTCATCATATGAAAAAAAAGTATTATTAAAAAATAATAATAATAATTAATACAAAAATATATGGAGACTAAACCAAAACTCATCTATTAACAAAAACAATACATAGATATATTATACCTATAAATTTAGAATATGTTTTAGTAAAGAAGTCAATTAAGTTATAACATAACTAAATTTATCTTTTTCCAACACTAGTGATTTTCAACTTAATGGGTGAAATTTATTTATTTTATGATATTAATATTATGATTGGGGTTTGTATGAAGGTTTTAGTATTATTTTAAAATTTAAGGTATTGAATTATATGGTTGAATTCCAATTAATAAGCACAAAAAGGAATCATTGCACTTTAAGTTGAGGTGACTATTTTGGGACCTCATTCATTTAATATAGAAGAAATTATGCACAAAAGGTTGGGTAGTTTATCTACAACCACCAAATATTTATCATTCAATTAATGAATTTTGTATGAGATTGTTTAATGTTTCAATTTGAGAAAAGAGTTTAGTAATATTAAATTGTAACCACAAATTATAACAAAATTTAAATATTTTTATATATAGGTTGATCTAGATTAAAAATACATGAATGTATTCAATAACATTTACTATTTTTTAGTTATTGAATATTAAATATTGACTTGAAAGTCAACAAACCTTTTACATATACTTTTCCTCTCTCATCGACTACTAAACACTATTAAGGATAAAGACCTAAAAATAAAAATAAGAAAAATTCTTTAATTATATATTTTATTTTCTGAAACTACAAACATTGTTATATTACAAAAAAATCATGAAATAGAAACTATTTTTAGAAAAAAAAAATAATTAATTGTTATAGTGACTAAATTAAAGATTATTTTAGAGAAGAAAAAAATTTCGTTTCTAAATTAGTTTATATTATTGTTAAATAGTTTCTAAATTAGTATCTAATTAGCTACTAAGATTTTAACTACAAATTATTTAGATTCTAAATTTGGTAGCAAAAACCTTGGTTGCTAATTAGATATTAATTTAGAAACCATTTAACAACAATAAAAACTATTTTAGAAACCATTTTTTTGTCTCTAATTTAGTCTCTATAGCAATTCATTAAATTTTTTGTTTATAGAAATTGGTTTCTATTTCATTAATTTTCTTGTAGTGTTATTAGAGAGTATTGAATTATATGGTTCAGTTCCAATCTATGTAGCACAGACACTGACACAGATACTGATACGACACGGACACGGATACGAAGATACATAAAATCTCTAAAATGTAAGACACGGGGACACATATCTATACATTATATAATTATAAATTATATAAATTGACAATAAAGATTTATGTGCACAAGTATGTTCCAGATTATTTTTTAGAGCAAAAAGATGTTTTTCATGACTGATTCACTATGATTTGTTTCTTATTTTTATAATCACAATAACAATTTATACAATAAAATTTGAATTTTGAGAAAACTAATATATTTTTCTTTTTTAAAATTGTGTTAGAACCGTACTAGAATTGTTAGAAATATAAAAAATACTTTTTAAATTGGACACTTCTCATGTGTCATACGAGTATCGATACATAATTTAAGAGGAGTATCCGAGCTTCATTCCAATTAATTAGCACACATGATATATAATTGAATGATATTAATTTTTCATAAATTAAAAATTTTAAATGCAAATTGAGTAAATAAACATTCAGCAATTCCAAAAAGTTTTTCCAAAACTGTAGCCTTAATCGTGCATCACGTGTTCAGCTTTTGTTGACTTCTTATCTTTTTTGAGGTGTTGTACAATATTAGTTAAGATAATTTGAATATATGAATAAAAACTAATACATAAACAGCAAAAGAGTTGCTTTAACAATATTTAACTTTATAAAATAATACAAAGGAATATCAGAAAGAAATTATTAAATAACATTTGACAGTAAATAATATTCTTTAAAATGTTGAGAAGAATTAAGTGAGTTTTTTAGTAACATTATATCACTATATCCCACAGTTAATATATGAGATATTAACAAACAACTTTCAATTTAAAATAATATATTAATATTTTTTTTCTCTTGATATGTTATTATTTATCTGGTTTATTTTTGTTCAAGATCAAACTCCAAATTTCCAAAAAATTTGGTGGAACTTTGTCGGTGTTGTCCCCATTTTGTCTCCCTTTTATATTCAATTATTTGATTATAACAATATTTCTCTATTATTTTATTTATAAAAGTCAGCATCACTAACAAAAACAAAAAAAGGAAAGTTGAAGTATATTATTAAAATAAACTATTAAGAGGAGAAAGATAACCATATCATTTAAAGTTTAATATAAGTTAAATTTTAAACTTTATTTATTTAAAAAGAGTATGAAACAATATTATAGAAGAAAAACAAAACTTTGACACAACAATTACACTCTAACTAAACTATGGTATAGTCACAAACTCAAAAAGAATGATATTGGTTTTTTTCCATAAATAGAGTAGTTCTATTTAATATTTTCTAAAATAAAACAAAAAATATTCTAAAATTGGACAAGTTGTCTTTGTATATAGATAACTTGTCCAATTCCAAAGTAAAAAACATTATCCATTTAAAATAATATTAAATAAAATTACATTATTTATGAAAGAAAAAAAACAATAATATCGACATATAAAGTATTTTGAAATCTCAAGGTCCAATTTACTCCCTCATTATTTATTCATATTCTAATTTATAAAAAGAGTTCATTTCAGATTTTGCTTTTATGTATTTAATGAAAAATGATCTAAAGAAGAGATTCTATATATGTACTCCACATTTCAAGCTACATTTCTCAGATTGAGTTTGTGACTGTTCCTTCTCTTCATTATTTTCCTTTTTGAGATTGTTCATGTTCATAGTTCTTGTGCAGTAAAATCTGCTCTTGGTGTAGGTCAGTTCATCTTTTGGAACAGAAATGGCAAAAGATTGGAAGCAAACAGCTCTTCTTGTCATCGACATGCAGGTACTTAGTAAACTCGTGTATTATTCTGGTACTGACAATATAGTTTCTCATCGCTAAGGAGTCGAGAATAAGAACAAGTTATATACTCTTTTCTTCTTCAACCCACCAAAGTGTTTTTTAAGTACAAAATCGGAACATCGATCTCTAAAGCAGATAATATCTCGGATGTGATGATTGACCCTAATGATATTATCTTTTGGATTTGAAGTTGGAACATGTATTGAAATTGTTAAATAGTTCAATTTTATGTATTTAATATTTTTATTAAATTGTTGAATTACTAAGTAAGTTTTGGTTAATTAGAATGTTTTTGGAGAACTTAAGCAGTCTCTGTTTTGTGGGTTTGTGATGTTGCAGAAAGATTTTATAGAAGATTGGAGTCCTGTGGCACTAAAAGCAGGGAAAGACATTGTTCCAAATGTGGTTAAGGCTGTGGAAATTGCCAGAGAGCGTGGCATTCTCATAGTTTGGGTAATAATAACCAACCTTCCCAAACTCCACAGTTTTTGTTTTGTAAACTTGTTGGTAGATTAATAATATCATGAAATCAATTAATAAGATATATGTATAATTCCTTTAGTTGTTATTATGAAATAAGTTTTTATATAAATTTTACTTGTTTGCATGATTATGAGAATTTGTTACACTACATTCAATAGTTTTACATTATTTAGGAATCGAGGTCAAAGATAATACATTATTCTTTTCTTAATCCACTGATATGTCTTTTTCCAAACTCCAAGACAGACAATATCTCGAATATGGTCATTCATTTTAATGATGTTATCTCTCAAGAAACTTGAAGTCGGAACATGATAAAAGTTTTTTGAAAAGATTTACTGGATTTCACTGAAATTTCTCAGTCCACCAATATATCTTTTACGGATAAAACCATGATAGAACTCCGAACTTCAAGACAAACAATATTTTGAATACCATCATTGATTTTAATGATTTTATTTTTCAAGTTATTTTTCAAGGAACTTGAGTTTGAAACATTATCGAATTTTTTAGGCAAGATCTACTGGATTTCACTTAAAAGAATATGAAAATGTAAACAAGGAAACTGAAAACGAGTAATACATATAAAATTTTTGAAAAATGTCTGTGGCAATGTTTTCAGGTAGTACGAGAAAACGATCCCTTAGGAAGAGATGTTGAGCTTTTTCGTAGACATTATTATACAGAGATGAAAGTAAAAATAGGGTGTAAAGGAAGTGAAGGTGCAGGGTTAGTTGATGGGTTGGTGATTAAAGAAGAAGATTATAAACTTGTGAAGAGCAGGTTCAGTGCATTCTTTGCTACACACCTTCATTCAGTTCTTCAAGCTACAGGAATTCATAATCTTGTGATCACTGGTCAGTGTAATACATTTAATGTCAACTTATTACTTACAGTTTTGATCCAGGTAAATTGACTTCACACAAACTTTATTGTAATTGCAGGAATTCAAACTCCAAATTGTATCAGGCAAACTGTGTTTGATGCTGTAGCATTGGACTATCCACAGGTGACTGTTATTGTTGATGCTACTGCAGCAGCCACACCTGAAGTTCATCAAGGTATCATTTTCATTTTTGGTCTGACAAAAGATCTGCAATTGGCAGCAACTAAACCCTAAACTCAATCTCATAAAACCGACTTTATAAGATTAAGTTAAACTTAAAGTTTACTTCTTAATATGGTATCAAAGTTCATTTCTTAATATGATACCAAAGTCATTTTTGAGTCTATCCTAATAAATTTTGGAATGGAAATTTAAGTACATATTAATGGTCTTTAGCTTTTACATTGTTTACTTGCTGACATGATGATCAATCATTTTGTATGGTTTCAGCCAATTTGTTTGACATGAAAAATATTGGAGTTGCAACCCAAACATTACAAGAATGGAGCGAAGCCAAGGCTTGATCTATAGACAACGCAACTTTTCTGGATTTGATGTGTTCCATTTCATGAATCAAAGATGTTGGTTGATCTCTCTGTCAAGCTAAATTGTAATTTGAAGTGGACATTTTACATATATGCAATACTAATGCATTCCTATTAATTGTAAGCTAAATTGTTGCTAGCTGCTCTGTCATGGACTGACTCACCTCATAGTTTCTAGTTATTTTTATTACGCCGAGGTTACCAACTTGTGCGTGATACTATATATTATGAATGGTCTGATAATGGTTTGATGACAGATGACTTGATAAATTTAATAAATAATCATTAGGATAAACTCAAAATGATTCTGATATATATTAAAAAGTGAACTTTTAAATCTGACTCAACCTCATAAAACTGACTTATAAGATGAGGTTTACGTTCAATTGTATATTATGAAATGTATTAATCTCTAATTGGTGGGAGAATGTTGTGGTACTCAATGTTACTTCAAAATAATAATTTCTTCAAGTTAAAAAATAATTTGAAATTGCTAGTATATAGTAACATAATGTGATTTTAAGACCAGAAGTTCGAACTGATTAAGTGGATGAGTGAGGGCTACTAATGGAATTTGTGGTAAAAAAAATAGTTATTCTGAGATAGAATTGGTTTTGCTTTTAAAACTACATTGCATTAAAACTAAAAAAAAACTTTTTTGTGTTAGTATAAAACTAAAGCTAAAAATTTAGAAACTTAAATTTATCTACTTTAAACTTATTTGCAAACGAAAGTTAAAAATTAAAACCCTAAAATTAAGGTGGAAACTTGTTCAAACACATTGAAAAACACCTCTTAATGTACTTTGTAAGATCTTGAATTTTTTTTATAAATTGATAGGTATTCTCTAAAAGATAAAAAGGAAATTGAAACTTTAGAAATAAAAATCAATTTCGAATCAAAGTATACAACAATTTAATATAAAGTATAGATTCGGAATGAAAATCAATCTCACATTAAATTACATAGACAAAACTTATATTTATGATAATTTTTTTGTTAAGCATATTTTAGAAAAAGAAACTCTAAGAAAACAATATACTTTTTAAAAAAATTATATATAAAATTTGTTTGTACTAAAATGTTTCATGTTTAACTGTGCTTTAGAGAAATTACATGTTTTGTATTGAAACTAAAAAAAATATTACATATAAATTTAAGAACAAAATTTAAGTAAGAACATAGGTACTAACTAATTCTCTGATCTTGGTAAGTTAGTTAATCACTGGATTCTAATTGAAAACATTTGTCACAACACTTAAAATTTGAAGAAGCCTTTGACAATGGAAGAACAGAAGAGAGGTTTTGCTGAACATTGACTATTATTGAGGTTCTGATAGAAGAAGATAGAGAAATAAACATGTGTATTTTATGTGTACTCTGGCTTTGTTTGTTGCTTTAGGATAAGGTGAGTAGTTAACTAACAGTGGCAGATCAATGGAGAAGATTGAGCTTTCTTCAGCTCAACCCCAAATGGCTTCTCACCGAATTTCTCAACTCCAAGGGCGTGGTAAGGGTGGCCTCGTTACCATGCCTTTCATCATAGGTTTGTGTTCTGTTGCACTGTTCCTCAATTCAACCTCGGACTATGTTCTTTCAGATCATGTTTTGTTTTATGTTATTTGTGTTCTGTGTTTTGTGTTTTGATTTGATGGGGTGAATGGCAGCAAATGAAGCACTTGCGAGAGTGGCAACCTTGGGGCTTCTGCCCAATATGATATTGTATTTGATGGGAAATTACAATCTTCATTTGGGCAAAGCTACCCAGATACTCCTATTATCTGTTGCAACCACCAATTTCATGCCTCTTCCTGGGGCATTCATTGCTGATTCTTATCTGGGTCGCTTTCTCTCTGTTGGTTTAGGTTCCTTCATCACTTTCCTGGTAGGTTTACCCCTTATTCCTTTTCCCTCATCACAATAACCATCCTCAATGATATTCTTGGATATTTCACTCATATGATTCTATCGAGTATCCTAGCCTTTGAAAGAAGTTATGAAAATCTATTGTCCTTGATGAACCAAAATGGAAATGGCCCCTTTTATAGATGATTTCAAGAAAAGAATGAGAGAGGTTGAGACTTTTTTATCTGTAGACACTAAGAAGTGATGTATGATATCAAGACTTTCTAGTTTTAGTAATGTCTAAGAAGCATGTTCTTATGTTGGATTTGCATTATTGCTATTATATTTGTTATGTTTCATGATTTTTGTTCCATATTTGATAAGTATTGTATCAGATACAGAGTCTTTGTGCATCTAATCTAAATTCAACTTCCAAAATTTCATTATGGTTGTGGTTACTTGGAAGATGGGGAAATATTTAGAATATGATTACTAATTAGTAGTATTTTCACTCCTAATATCAGGGAATGGCACTATTGTGGCTAACAGCCATGATCCCAGAGGCTCAGCCTCCTCATTGCAATTCTGAAACTGAAAAATGTGTATCAGCAACATTTGGGCAAATGGCAATGTTAATCTCTTCCCTTTCTCTCATGTCCATTGGAAATGGTGGCCTTTCATGTTCCCTGGCCTTTGGTGCTGACCAGGTGAATAGAAAAGATAACCCCAATAATCAAAGGGCCTTGGAGATATTCTTCAGCTGGTACTATGCTTCCTCAGCAATATCAGTCATAATTGCCTTCACTGGAATTGTGTATATCCAAGATCATCTTGGATGGAAATTAGGCTTTGGAGTTCCAGCAGCACTCATGTTCTTGTCCACTGTTCTCTTTTTTCTGGCTTCTCCACTCTATGTAAAGCATAAAACACACAGCAGCTTGCTCACTGGCTTTGCCCGTGTCATTGTTGTAGCCTGTAAGAACAGAAAACTTCGAATACCGCATAAGGTCTCTGATGGAATGTATCATCATAACAAGGACTCTGATCTAGTTCTTCCAACTGATAAACTAAGGTTGAATCACATATTCACACTACCATTATTGTTATCTTTTGCTTACACACTGTTTGAAATAATAATAAGCTTCTAGTATATTTTAGTTAACATATGAGTTTTGATCATGTGATAGTAGATGATTGTTGTTATTTGAGGTATCAGTCTAGCTAAGATGTCAAGTTGCATAGAGATACCTAACATGAAATTTTTTTTTCTGATGATGTTGTGTTTTCTTCCAGGTTTTTGAATAAAGCTTGCTTCATTAAGGACCCAGAAAAAGATCTAGCTTCTGATGGATCAACCTTGAATCCATGGAGTCTGTGCACAGTTGATCAAGTAGAGGAACTAAAAGCTATTGTAAAAGTTATTCCCCTGTGGTCTACAGGGATCATGATGTATCTCAACATTGGAGGCTCATTTGGATTGCTGCAAGCTAAATCCCTTAACAGACACATCACTCCAAACTTTGAAGTTCCAGCAGGGTCTTTAACCGTAATCATGATATTCACAATTTTCATTTGGATAGCTCTTTATGACCGTGCCATTATTCCTCTAGCATCAAAGCTCAGAGGCAAACCAATTAGGATCAGCTCCAAGACAAGAATGGGTCTTGGGTTGTTCTTCTCTTTTCTCCACTTGGTAACTGCAGCAATTGTTGAGACTACAAGGAGAAGGAGAGCAATTAGTGAGGGACATGTTAATGACACACATGCAGTTTTGAACATGTCTGCAATGTGGCTTTTTCCTCAACTTTGCTTGGGTGGCATAGCTGAAGCATTCAATGCAGTAGGCCAGAATGAGTTCTATTACACTGAGTTTCCAAAGACCATGTCAAGCATTGCTTCTTCCTTTTTTGGAGTTGGAATGGCTGTAGGATATGTGTTATCTTCTTTGCTATTCAGTGCTGTGGAAAAGTTCAGTTCAAGAGGGGGAAAACATGGATGGATCTCAGATAACATTAACAAGGGTCATTTTGACAAGTACTATTGGGTTCTTGTCACTCTCAGTGCTGTTAATTTACTGTATTATCTACTATGCAGTTGGGCTTATGGACCTACTGCTGATCAAGAATCAAAGGTAACTCAAGAAAATGGTTCCAATGAGGAAGAATTACCATTAATTGGAGCCAGAACTGAGGATGGTTCATTTGACAAGGTATCACAGTTTAGTGAAGAAATTTTAAGAGCTTCATCACATAAAACTGTAACTCATTGAAATGAGTTTTTTTTTTATGTTAGAAGATCCTATGTTAAATAGATTTTAGAGTATTTCATAGTATATAATTGGAGAGAAACCATTTCATAAATTAATTTTATAAAATTGAATTAGACTTAAAGTTCATTTTTTAATATAATATTTTTTTATATAAAAAAAATCAAAATAATATTTTCTGTGTGTGAATTTTTTTCCTTATATACTGTCTTCTACAAATTTTCACTTGAAATATTAACAGACACGATAATATGATATCTACTTATATATTTATATCTATTTGTGTTTTACTTTATTCTAAATTTGATAAAATATTTTAAATATAGTACGAGTGAATAATAAAATATATAATAAATAAAATATGATTAAAATAATTTACCTATAAATAAAAAATATAAATAATTAAAATTATAAACATTCTAAACATATAATTTTAAAATAAAAATTTACATAAAAAAGGCCATATATATATTGATCATTTTAATCTGTGAATTACTTTGATTTTTATACTTATAATTTAAGAAACTAATTTGATAATTTTCTACTTTCAACTATCAATTAACTTATTAGTTTTTCAGCTTTCTATTAATTTTGCATATATTTTTTGAAATATAATCTTGACTTATTATAATAATTAGAAAATAAATGTTATTATTTTATTTCTAAAGTAAGTAAATAAGAAGTATAAACTTAAAATTATTAGCTTAGGATTCTAATATTTCATAATTTTCTACAATAAACTCATATAGCTATTGAAGTCCACACACTATCTAAATATAATTACCTTTCTACTAATCCAATTTTAACAACTAAAAGACTTTAATTAAAAATAGTATGGTCTGATATGATTTATAGTCTTTCTTAAACATAAAGTTTGCAGTTCCAACTAATATTCTTCACATTAATTTCCTGAAAAACATTATATTAATTACAAAATATTAATCATCCTCATTATCCTAAAGTCTCTTAATTAGTTTTAGGTAAAAAGTAGATACGCGATAAATGAATTAATTTTATTTTTATAATGATACATATTAAATACTGTTCATCAATGATACACTAAAAAAAATTATTAAATAAAAATTAATTTTAGAGAACAAGAATAATTAATTACTATATTGACTAAATTAGAAACCATTTTAGAAAAAAAAATTGTGATTTCTAAATTAGTTTCTATTATTGTTAAATGGTTTCTAAATTAGTATCTAATTAGCTACCAAAGTTAGAAATTGGTAGCTAATTAGATTCAAATTTAGAAACCATTTAATAATAATAGAAACTAATTTAAAAATAAATAAAAATAATCTCTAAAATGGTCTTTAATTTAGTAATCAATTATTTTTTTTTCTAAATTTAATTTTTATTTCATGTTTTTTCTTGTACTGATAAAACTTATTACAAACTATATAAATAAGCATGTTACATAAGACTAAATGTATGTCTTTATTACTATACTAATAACATCTAAATACTAAATATTTATATAAACGTTTTAGAATTTTTTTTATATACACTTTCGATCAAGAGTTGAAGTCTGAAAAAAAAAAGTCAAAAAAAAAAGTCAAAAAAAAAAGTTGGAAAGAAAGAACACGACCGAAAGAAAAAAAATAATTGTGTAGCAGGTAGTGTATGCAGAATTAAAAGTTTTTTCTTCTTTTAATGATGTTTGTTTTGGTAGTAGTGTTGGTGGTATATGGTATATCAGTGAAAGCTTTCTGAAAAAGAGTATATATCAGAGTTCATGACTGTGACCTTTATCTTTTAAGAAATGCACATTCATATATATATATTTTAATTTCAAATAATACCCTTTTGAGTATAGTAGTAAGTATGAGTGGTGGTTATTAGTTGTAATTGTTATTTGTGGTGGCAAGTAATAAACATTAGTAGTTTTTTTATTGATGGTGACTCTCTTTTCGTTTGTTTTTTTTTTTTTAAGCTACAAAACTAAAAAAGAACCAACAAAGTGAAAAAATTGAGTATAAAATTAAGAAAAAAATTATCTTCGAAAAAACATCAAATACAATTAATCTTTTCGTCAACTCTCTCAAACACTCAAATAATGAAATTACTCTCACTACAAATGAAGAATAATGAAAGTGTTATGACTGAAAAAGAGATATAAGAATAGAAATGTAACTAAAGTTATTTAAAAAAATATATTTTATTTGGGAGAATTAATATAGTTGGTGGTGGAAAATGTATGAATATGGAGGAGGAATTTAACTTATTTTATTAAAATAAGATCATCATTCTTCGTATTACTTTTTCATTATTATGTTTTATTATAGATCTTTCAACATAATTAACTAATCGTCCAATAAGACAATCTTTAATGTGATTACTTACACATAATGCTTCAATTTAAGAATTTAATAAAATTTACAACTAAAAAATAATCATTACATATACAAACACCCGTTATTAAGAAAACATGTTTTAAATAATTTGAGAAGTATATAAAAAAAAATTTAAAACAATAAAAATAAAATAATTGTAAAGTTATAAAATTAAATTAAATATTCTTTTTAATATTAAAATAACTAACATGCTAAATTCTAATCGTGATTTGCACCCAACACTGCATAAAAAATATCTATTTTACTCTTAATATTTCGGATATCTATATCCATAATATAAATAAGACAATTTCAAATATGTAAATTCAGAACTAAGATGTATCTTTTAGATATGATCATCTACAACAGAGAAATGTCTTTGGAACGCTAAGATCTGAAAGTTTTTTTCTCATTCCAGATGCGAAAATCCAGAAAAGGTGAGAAGAACAATTTGAAGTTTAAAAAAAAGTTATGGGTGAATTCATCTTTTACAAGAGAATTAGTCAAAATATTTTTGTGATTTCACATCATTAATTGGATTTTTAAGTAGAAAAAAGCACTTAGCCAAGAAATGTGCCTTTTGAAATGGAAAGTAGAGAACATAATAAAGATGAGATGATCACAAAGATTCCAAAACACTTGCTAAATTACAAACTTCCTTTCATGTCCTTTTCACAAAGTTTTAGGTAAAGTAGGCTTCTTCTCCATTTCAATAATTTTTTATTTATTAATGTTTTTTTTTTGGTTGAGACAACCATTTCTAAAAATTATAAAATAATTGATTGAATTAATGAGATTGATTAGGAACTAATTGATGATGTAAATGCTTATTGTTTAGCAAAACTTACTTTTAGTTTCTTATAACACCGTGATTCCGAATAAAGCATTCATTTTCGTTTCTAAACAAAATTTTAATTATTTTTGTTTACTAAAACAATTAAAATACGTGCTTAAATTATTTCAATTCATAATTATTTATATATATATATATAATAAATAGTAAGTATTTTTATTTTAACCATTATAAAATTTCTATTAATTATATGTAACAATAAAAGTGATAGGTTTATATATATTAAAAAATTTCACACTAAATTCGAGATATAAAATAACTAATGCAATTAAAAATGAGAAAGTGTTTCCACAATTGCTTAGTGAATGTAACAAAATTCAAGCCTTATAATTGATTAAAACCAGAAAGTTTCACATTGATATTTACTTTCTAAAATTACTCTAATTAGTAAATCAGCATACATATATGCTTTGATTATCAACATTGAAAAAAAAAATATAGTAAAAATATGGGAATTTTTTAACAATTGATAAAAAAATTTCTCTTAATTATTAAAAATTATTAAAATAAATAAAATTTTAATATATTATTGAAATGGATAAATCTTGTTACGATGACACGATTTTAATGTAGGAAGTGGCGTATCCGTGTCGGACATACGGATCGGTGTCGACACTCGTACGACACTTATCAGTGAAGTGTTCAATTCAAAAAATATTTGTTGGATTCTTAAAAATTCTAGCACGGTTCTAACACAATGTTAAAAGGTATAAATACAATAATTTTCTAAAAACTCAAATTTATTGTATAAATTTTTATTATGGTTATAAAAATAAGGAACAAATTCTTTTCAACCCGTCATGAAAAATATCTTCATGCTCCCAAAAGAATCTCAAACATAATTTTGCACATAAATATTTTTTTTCAATTTATATAATTTAAAATTATACGTATCTTCGTGTCTGTATCCATTGTCGTGTTAGTGTCCGTATTCGTGTTGTGTCAGTGTTCGTATATGTGCTACATATGGTGCATTATGATAATTAAATTTGGACTAAAGTCGTATCAAGCGAAATAATTTACTTATTTTATTAAATTTTAAATAAAAATAACTATTTAAATAATTAAAGAGATTTTATCATTAAAAATTCTAAAATATGATGCATGATGAAACTTATTAATTTGTGTGAGGAAGGAAGTGTTATTAACATTGGGTGATACATTGTAAATATCGTGGGACGGTGATAGCATAGAAAGTGTTTGCTATAATTAATTAATATGTTGTAACAGAGAAACGAAGAGACATGGTGCAAGTTCTGACATCTTTATCTGCTGCATGAAAAGTGGTATTTAAGACCTCTCAAAACTCTTTTGTGTCTTACTTGTTTGCATTAACAATGGAGAAGCAAGTGGAGCTTTCTTCAACTCAATTTGAAATGGCTTCTCAACACCTTCAACAACCCCAGAGGAAAAAGGGTGGTTTTGTCACCATGCCTTTCATCATGGGTACACTTTGTGTTGTGTTGTGTTGTGTTGTTTGACATCATAAACAAGTCCATGTTCCTTCAGATTGTGTGCTTTGGTGATGGATTCTCTCATTCTTTTTGGTTTTGCTTGTTTGTGTTGCAGCAAATGAGGCACTTGCAAGAGTTGCAACATTTGGTCTTCTGCCAAACATGGTGGTGTATTTGATGGGGACTTACAACTTTCATTTGGCCAAAGCAACCCAAGTGCTTCTATTGTCCTCTGCAACAAGCAATATCACACCACTCATAGGTGCTTTCATTGCTGATTCTTGCTTGGGTCGATTCCTCTCTGTTGGGTTAGGATCCACCATCACTTTCCTGGTACTTTTTTTCAGCTTCCTTTGTGTATTTTCTCTTTTGAATTCACAATTGCAATCTTCAGCTTTAGGACTTTTACTATTACTTTCTTTAATAAAAATCAATTAAAACAAAGTGTGCCAAAATGTGTATAAGAGCGTGTTTCTGGCTATGTAGTATAGATATAGATATGAATACGGACACAGCATATGTTTTTTTTAGCAGAAAGATGTTTCTTATAGCCTCCAATTATTCTCAAATGCAAAATAAGGAAAATTTGAGTAGTGTGGAACAGAATGCACCCAAAACATTGACTTCTCATCCCACTAAATTGGCTTTATGCACATGGTTTTAAAGAAGAAACAGCTGAGATAATTGGAAAGTGTTTCTATTTCTTCAATGTTGCTTTCTTTCTGTAAGCTTCGAGTCACTTTTGTTTGTATAATAATGATGAAACGTAATTTACTTATGAAAGTAGCAAATTATTTTTCTTTTCTTTTATTAGAGTAATCTTTGATATCTTGAAAAAATTGTTAATGAGTACTATTATTGTGGCTGTAATTACAGCTGCAGATACCCCAAAATTCGTGATGCAGCAACAGCCAAAATTGTAGTCAGCTGTTTTAGATTGTGATCTGAAAACTCAGTGATTATTAGAATGATCTGAGAAGTTGTCGCTTTGTACTTAATTCCAGTCCAAGAGTTTTTGTACATGATCTGAGATTTGTTTACTCCTTTACTGATGAAACAAGTATGAACAATGCAACTTTTTTAGCGGCAAGAAGCTACTTTCTTCGTATAATATTGAAGTGTCTGATCAATGATTATTCTGCCGGACTTCAATTATATATTGGCATTAACAGAAATGTGAAGCCAGAAGCCATTTCTTTTATGATAAAATATCTTGCTTGGGTCGATTCCTCTCTGTTGTTGATGTGGCTTATCATGCCTTTTATTTGAGGATTGGTTTGGTGATCTGTAGAGTCTATAGTATGTTTGTAGACCAGGTGTTGGACTGGTTAGTTTTGACCACTATTTGTATAAGAGTTAAGACACCCCTAATGTCTGTATAAGGGTTGGGACATCCTGAAGTGTCTCATTTTATTTTATTTATTCTTTGTTGAAAAAAATTTATGATAAAATATACATTCACAACTACATGATCTTTTCAAAGTACAAGAGAGCTATATGGAGATAAATAAAATATCATGCTGCATGAAATATAAGACTACATTAACATTTTGTATTTTTGATGCACTATTAGATTCTATTAAAACTTGTTTTATTCTTTTAACAGGGAATGATACTCTTGTGGCTAACAGCCATGATTCCACAAGCTCAGCCTCCTCCTTGCAACCTAGAAACTGAAAGATGTAAATCAGCAACAACTGGGCAAATGGCAATGCTAATCTCTTCCTTTGCTCTCATGTCATTTGGAAATGGTGGCCTTTCATGTTCCATGCCATTTGGTGCAGACCAGGTCAACAAAAAGGATAACCCCAACAACCACAGGGTCTTGGAAACATTTTTCAGCTGGTATTATGCTTTTACAGCTTTTGCTGTCATAATTGCCCTCACAGTCATAGTATATATCCAAGATCATTATGGGTGGAAAGTGGGTTTTGGTGTTCCAGCAGTACTTATGTTCATGTCCACTTTATTCTTTTTCCTTGCTTCTCCACTATATGTAAAGAATAAAGTTATGGGCAGCTTAATCACTGGCCTTGCACAAGTAACTGTTGTGGCCTATAAGAACCGGAATCTTCCTTTACCACCTAGGAACTCAGTTGAAATGTACCATCGTAGGAAGGACTCTGATCTTCTTGTTCCTGCTGATAAACTAAGGTTGATATGATAACACTACCATTATTATCATGTTATGTTATGCTTATTCATGGATAAAAAATTATGAACCTCTTGCAATGCTTTGTTTTCTAGGTTTCTGAATAAAGCTTGTATCATTCAAGATCCTGAGAAAGATATAGCATGTGATGGATCAGCCTCAGATCCGTGGAGTCTCTGCACAATAGAACAAGTGGAAGAACTAAAAGCTATTATTAAAGTTATTCCACTGTGGTCTTCAGGGATCATGGTGTCAATTAACATTGGAGGCTCTTTTGGAATACTGCAAGCTAAATCCCTCAACAGGCACATCACTTCACACTTTGAAGTTCCAGCAGGTTCTTTTTCTGTAGTCTTGGTGATTACAATATTTATATGGCTGTCTCTTTATGATAGGGCCATTATTCCTCTAGCATCAAAGCTCATAGGCAAACCGGTTAGGATCAGTGCCAAGAGAAGAATGGGAATTGGGTTGGGTTTCTCTTTACTCCACTTTTCAACTGCAGCTATTGTGGAGACTACAAGGAGAAGGAGAGCAATCAAAGAGGGACATGTTAATGATGTGCATGCAGTGTTGAATATGTCTGGAATGTGGCTTGTTCCTCAACTTTTCTTGGCAGGCATGGCAGAAGCATTCAATGCCATAGGCCAAAATGAGTTCTATTACACAGAGTTTCCTAGCACTATGTCAAGTATTGCCTCTTGCCTTTTTGGACTTGGAATGGCTGCAGGAAGTGCTTTATCTAGTTTGATATTCAGCACTGTGGAACATGTTACTTCAAGAGGAGGAAAGGAGGGATGGATTTTAGATAATATTAACAAGGGTCGTTATGACAAGTACTACTGGGTGCTTGCTCTGCTGAATGCTGTTAATATACTCTATTATCTAGTATGCAGTTGGGCTTATGGACCCACACATGATCAACTATCCAAGTTGTCTGATGAAAATACTTCAAATGAGAAACCATAAACTCAAAATGGCTTTGTGACCAAGGCATATCCATGTCACTGAAGATATTGGCTTAAATGTTAAAAGAGTTAACTAGATTTGGCAATGAATAATTGGGGGTCTATTGAAAAGGTAGTCAAGGTTAGTGAAAACAATGATTCAAAGAGTTAACTGAAGTGCCTACAGGTTCACAATGGAAAGAAAAAGTATGGATCTATGCAGGAAGACCTGATGATGGACTAGTTGAGATCCACCAATATGACCCAACCATCCAAGAAGTACTTATTTTATTTCAATATAGCGAGTAAGAAATAAAAGGGAAGAAGCCTCAGAAATTGATCATATTACATCAATTTAAACTTAGTCAG
>Ga0123342_1000857_pt1 | contig 50161 bp, 20 predicted proteins | sample Turbeawhitnodule_FD_89960 | JGI IMG/M metagenome (GOLD analysis project Ga0123342, IMG submission 89960) | Root nodule microbial communities of legume samples collected from Mexico - Turtle bean Mexico white nodule | ecosystem: Host-associated > Plants > Roots > Nodule | place: Mexico: Nepantla...
ACCCCTTTGGTTAAACACACACATACAAACAAAGTGCCCAGATCTTGAAACCCCACACACCTCACCTCCCCCCTATTTCCCCACCCCCCCCCCCCCCCCAACATTACCACCACTCGTCCCCACCAATATCCTACCCCTTCTTGTTAAGCGCTTGTCCCTACAACAGATGCAGGAACGTCGCACCCAAGGCCTATGCTACAATTGTAATGAGAAGTTTACTCCTGACCATAAATGCTCTACTTAGCGATTTCTATTGCTGATAGATGATCAACCCTTGGAACCCAATCCAGAATCACCCATAAGTGAGTTTTCATAAATCATTCATTTTCACTTGTCACCTCATGCCCTTACTATACAACCATCCCCCCAAACTCTTAGGTTCACTGGTCTCATACAAAACCTTTCAGTTACTGTCCTTATTGACTCAGAAAACTCTCACAACATCATCCAACCTCGCATAGCCCACCACCTACACCTACCTATAACCCCAAGCCCTCCATTGTCCGTGATGGTGGGCAATGGAGCCTTTATCCAATGTCAAGGCCTCTAGCCTTTGGAGATACAACGTGTTTCTCATCATTTTCATTTTTCTTGTTAATCTTACTTTTCTTTGAACCACAACCATCAATAGATGTTTGCAATCATGAGCGGATTGGTTGACTATTGCAAGAATTGCAAAGTTTAGTGCATGTTTGATGTCGTGCTTATCGTCCTCATCATCACTATAGTCAAATCCTAACATAATTATCCTAAATCCTTAAATTCTAAATCCTAAAATATAAATATAAATATACTAATAATTTCAATTTATCCAATTAAAAATATTGATTAATCAATTAAAACTCATAAAATAATTACATAATAGTATGATTTAAAAAAAAAATATTTATATACATTTAAAAACAATTCAAAAATAAAAATAACAAAACTATATAAAAAAAATTGGTCAACACGTCCAACCAATTCGTTTTTGTTGAATCAACGAAAAAATACACCCAATTTTGTCACCTTACCCATTGGAGCTTAAACCTTTATATGAAAAAAAAAAAGTTTTAAACATTCCAAAATTTTGAACAAACAAAAACATTGCAGGAATTTGCTTTCCGATATAATAAAAGAATCACATTCCAAAATGTACTCTTCTGAATGGAAAAATAAAATTTTACATGTAGAATAAAAATTATCTTCTGATACATTTTTTCTTTCTAGAAGTTATATTTAAAATATGAATATCAAAAAAATGTTTCGAAAAAGTTGTTTGTGAAATTTATGTTTTAATTTCTTTTTCTCCTTCCTACATTTATTTATTTTATTTCCTTTCAGTTCATCTTAGTAAAATGTGTGGGGGTAAGCAGTGCCCGAGTATAATTAAAGATGGGATTATTTTTGAAAAAAAAAGGAATAAATATGTAATTTAAAATAAAATAAGCAAAATGAGTGGGAATAGAAGGAAAGGGGAGTATAAATAGCAGGATATTCTATTTTCTGTTTGAACAATGAGTTTAGATTCAAATACCCTATTATCTTGCTACACAAACAACGCTAATGCTATTTACACCTCCCTTTCTCATTTTGTCTCCAAAATTTTGTACTGAGATTTAATTTTCTTTTAAAAAACAACGACACACCCTCACATATATTTTCATCTATGCTCTTTATTCAAACATAATAGGAATTTCAAAATGCACCACCGAAAAAATGAATTAACCAATTTTTCTTTAAGTACTTGTTTTTTAATTCTGTTGCATCTCCACAATTTTTTTTATCCCTTTTGAAAATATTATTTTAGAAAAAAATTAACAGATTTTCTGGAAAATCATTTTAGTAAGAATTCAACAATATATAATTATGGAACACTCTAATGAGATTTATCATTGAGAAATGAACTTTCCGAAAGAGTAGAAATTCGTTCTTAGTGGATCTTTATTTCATCCTTTGACCATTTTCGGCCAAAAAAGGTGATGCTATGATGGGAATTTCTTCAAGCAACTCCATACATAAAAAAATATTTAAATTACTCTTTAACATTTTTATATTGATTTTTTTTTTAATTTCAGAATATGCAATTTAGAGATAGAATTTAAAAGTTAAAATTTATGATTTTTTATTTTAAATTGTGAAATCCGAAATTAAATTTTATATTCAGAAATTTGTATTCTGAATCTTCCATTCCATAATTTTTTGCCGTACTTCTATGGGATGGGATGTGGGAAAAAGAAGTTTAAATCACCTATTTGATTATTTTTAAATTCAACAATTCAGAATATATTGTAAGTATAAAAATGTATTATGGATTATACAGCATAATACATAATGAATTATATCATCCGAAAATATATTTTGAATTATATAATGTATAAAACACAATTCAAAATTCATAATTATATATGTAAATTGATGTTCCAGAAACAATATATAGATTCTACGATCCTAAAATTAAAATTAAAATTTTGAATTACAAAATCTATATTTATTTTAATGAAGTGGTCTTTTCCCTAATTTTAAACATAAAAGTACTATTTTAAATTGTTCAATCTAAAATGCTTACCGAATTATTATTTCAATTATTCAATCTAAAATGCTTACATGCATAATTTGAAAATAACTCAAAAACTAGTATCTCTTCTACAATTACTTAAATCTATTGAATAAAGACGCCAATAGATGTCCAAGAGAATGAACGAATTGTAAAATAGAAAGGCCAAAATGGAAATTTTAAAAGATGGGGAGTGCAGGAGGAAAATATGGGATGAAAGAAGAAGGACCCATAAATTATTAGTTAAAAAAAAAAAAAGGCTCCATAGCCCATTTGGTTTTTCAAGGGCATATGCCTTGACCAGATTTAAGATTAATCAATATGATCATTTTTACTATTTTAATTATAATAAAATATTTTTTTTGGCAAGGAAACTTTTCCCCCTTTCTCATGCAACACAAAGTTCAACAAATCCTCCATTATTTAGCATAATTTTTTTGGGTATCAGCCATTAATTTTATAATTCATCTCAGTATATTATTAAATTAAATATTATTTTAAAAATTAAAAAAATTATTAATATTTTTTATTAATAAAATTTATAAACTAGTTTTTAAATTATTATCTAATTAACTATCACAATTTTAACTATTATATATATATATATATATATATATATATATATATATATATCAAACTTTGTTTTAATAACTACTTCTCTTTTCATTTTATTTTTACATTTTACATTTTATTCAATTGAAAATTATTTCCATCTTTTACTTCAATTTTTTTCTTTATTACAAAAAAAGTTTAGAAGAGTTGAGTCTGAATGCTTTATCATTGTCACAACAATACAAAGGTTCTATATATTATCAACACACTTTTAACATTGGTTAAAAAGTGGTACTAATGTATTTACGGAATACGAAATCTTTTGTTTTAAATGGACTAATATTTTTGCTGATACATTTATAATAATTATTAGTTTTTATAACTTTTGAATAATATATCTTCATTGACTAATAAAATCTTATTTTTATCATTATATGTAAAAGCAATGTTAGTATACATGTGAAGCAAGAAGTAGGGTTAATGTTGAGAAGTGAATATGAAGTATTAGTGAGAAAGAGAAGTGGTGTCTGAGTTGTGAAGTTGCAACTCACCAAAACCTAAGGTCAAAGACTCTATACCAAATCCTATTTTGTTTTCAACTAGATGCCATAAAAGACAGCTAAGAATGTAGATTTTGTGTTTGCTCAAATCACCAAGCATCATTGTCAAAAGTTTGGCAAAAAGCCACTTTATTTTTTCCCCTCACTTTTAATTACCTTTTACTTAGGACCCCCTTCAGTTGTTAGTTTCTTTTTCATAAAATTGGTTGGTCCAATGTGAAAATTTAACACATCCATGTTGGTATTGTTGAATCTGCTCAAAAAGTCAACTTTAATTTTAATTCAATATAATGAATTAAATAATTCCCACTTATATATTATAATTAAGTTATATTTTTAGCTATGTAAATTTTTTTATATGGAGTGTGAAAATAAAAAGATTTAATATATAATAAATCCAATAAATATTATTTTGATTAATTCTAATAGATTTTGATGTCACATTAGAAATTAAATTTTAAATTTAATTTAATATTATAAAAAAATATTTTGGAATATGAACTCATTTATGTTTTATATTTTTAACAAAATTTTAATTAATGTGAGAAAGTGCACTCAATCTACCTAAAGTCTGTGTATATATAAGGAGAACTTTTGATGAGATGTTTCAAATTAAGCTGTATTAAAAAAATATGATTGTTTTAAAAACATTTGACTTAATTGTTACATTATGCATGCCATTCTAAAATAAAATAAAATTGTTATACTATGCATATCTCTTTTCATCTAGTTCTAGATATATTTTATTATGTATTTAAATAGATGCGATACACTCTTTAAACTGTCGTCAAAACTCCACATCTTCTTATAGTTCTTCCTATTTTGTGAGATCTACAACAATGGTTAAATTATGTTAATTCATGGTGTGGTTGGACTCAAGGAACAATGATTCATATAGTAATTTGATTTCTACAACAACACATTGTTGTTTTTTTATGTTTTAGTGCATTGAAACTTGTGTTAACTAATTTGCATGCATGAGATGCGTTTGCTAACACATTGAATGTGCAAATCCATGGTTATGTTCGGGAGAAGTTTGAAATTCTTGTTCACACTAAACAACAAACTTGTTAATAGACCTAATGTGATTATATTAAGTTAATAGGTGGGGAAAAACTCTAATCTCACATTTTATAAAAATAAATTTAAAATGGTATATATAAAGAAGAATAAACTCTTTGTATTGTCTACTGTATAACATGTTAAGTTTTTTCTCTAATAAATTTTTACAAATATGAATGGGGAGAAAGAAAAGGTTGATGACTTTTTACGGCAAGTGCACTGCGTTGTCAGAAGTAATAATGTGTTCCTAAGAACGAATATAGATCCCACAAGGAACAGTTGAATAATCAAGTAAAATGTTCGCTAAATATAAAACAGAACAATAAAAATGGTTGTGTTGACAATGATTAATCAGAAAACAATAAAAGAATTGGTTGCTTCAAATTGGAAAAATAGAGATTAAGTTTCATCTTTTTCACTCTTATGTATTTTGGTAAGCATGGTAACACTATGTTCTTTGATTGATATTGATGCCCGTATAAAAATCATTTATATCGATTCCTCACATATTTATAAAAACAACTTAGTATTCAGATAAGACGTTGATAACAATTAACATTTCAAGTCTACTTCTAGCACTCAAATATGTTAAGTATTATTGATTAGGTTAGAACCCTAAAAATACTTTCGAGTCAGATTTAAGATTCTAGATCAAGAATTATAAGCAAAACAATAATACCAATAATCAATCAAGAAAAAAAAATTATATTCAGATATCACCTCAATACATAAGAGCTTGAACATAAATCTTGCACACTACGGTTGTGCCTCAAGCCTCCTATTTAACCTAATTTGCTAGAGTTAAGTGGCTCCTTGCATGACGCTAATGGGCTCGTTTGAGCGAATAAAACGTAAAAAAGGCCCAATGTTTCTAGAGCATTCTCGCTCAAGCAAGTATGTTTTGATGCTGATTTGGGCTTTTTGTGCACTTGTGTGTTTCTCCTTTTAGCTTATATTATTCTTCTTTAGCCCAATCATCTCCATTCTTCCCTAAAAACCTGAAATTAACACCAAATTTGGGAATAAAATGTTCTTATTCAAATAAAGATCATAAAATATGTAAAAAGATATAAATTCATAAATTAAGAATTATTTTATATTTATTTTAAGAATTAATTCTCATAAGTTCCTATATTTTAATATGAAATATTACTGAAATTAGACACTTATCAAAAGTAGAAAATACAAATGGCGTTTGATATTAATATTGAGATAAGATTAATCTTAAAAATTGTGAAAAAGATAAAATATATATAACTTATAAAATTAATATTAGGAATTATAAACCATGAAAGAAATAAGAAATTGTGCATAATTTATTTCCTAACCATAATTTCTATTTCTACTGTTAAATTAAAATTCACTTTGTTCCAATTGCTAAAAATGCATTTTTTTAAAGAGTTATAATTAAATAAATTAAAAATTCAACAAGCTACTAATTTCTAAATTTTGAAATAAATTTAAAATAAAAGACATTATAACTTATTATTTTTAAAAACTTACCCAACCACTTATATAAACTCTTGCAACATCAATTTTTTATGGTAATGATTCATTAGATGGTGTTGGTAACTGAGGTAAAATAGAATAAATAAATATCTACAACATATATTACTATCTTGTTAAATTAGTATTTTATCTCATTGAGAAAGTCATTTTCTTTATGTGCATTGATAGAAGTTGGACATGGATGGAGTTGGTTATCGAATGATGGAGTTGTCACAAAGAAAACTTAAAGAAGGTGTTGTTAAGCTTGAAATCAAGAAGTTTGGAAGGGTTCTTGTTGGATTACATTTTTCCTATTTCCTTTTTTATCAACAAATAATAATTAAATTAAATCAAATATTTAAGGGATGCTCTAACCGACATACAAAAAAATATCAAGGCCCTATTAAAATCTTACAATGGTATCTTTCAATCCAATACACATAATAGAGTATAACAATACAAAAAAATTGTACAATGTGAGGAATAATAGTTGCAAGATATCTTTCTATTTTAAATATTTCCCTTCACTCAACTTTTGTTATTTATGCATTCAATAGATATACAACAATTGTATAACAATACAAACCTAACACAAACACGCTAACATAAATTTCTTCCTTCAAATAAAATCAGACTGCATCTGTTCCAAGAACTCATAATTGCAACTTTGCTTGATTGTAGATACATGGATGTGATACATATATATAGATCCTTGTGTTATTCCACATGCAACTTATGTAAAAATCCAACACAAGTATACAAAAGCACATGCAAAAATCTCCAATTCAAGTCAAAACAATGTGTAGTCACAAGGATTTTAAACAAACCTTTAGGCATTGTATCCAGTACGAGTAGAAAAATCTAGTTCTAGGTATCCTGTGAGTCATTCATACCCAGACATAGAGATGTACTATACATAAAACCTCTTCTTCATCTACCTTATTGTTATTAAAAATGATATTATTCTTATAGTTTCAAATAGTCAAAATTATGACTATCCACGCTCTTCCATATTTTATTTTATTTTGCATTTAGTTCAACTAGATGGAAATGATGAAAATTTTGCATTAAATCTATATGATGTACAAATTGAATCTCAACCCATGTATCACACATATGCCAAACAATATTTGATTTCTTACACCTAAAATAAGGTGTGTGAAAGTTTTAGCTTCTAATTGGCAAAATTCACACAATGTATTTGATAACCCTAACTCCCTACGTAACAATTGTACCTTAGTAGGGACTTTACCCTTCAACAACAGCCATATAACATGTTGGGCATCATGATATACTTGAATACTCCTAAAAGTATAATAACAAATTCCACTATGTAGTGCAATATTTTTCTACATATAATAATAAGTTGACTTATTGTGTGTACTTTCCCTTCTCTCCTCTCCCCTAGATCCATAAATCTTCTTCTTCCTTTTCGGTATTTTTGTTGATCAAGAGTGATCAAGTGCTTTGAAGAATCCAAATCATATGTGTTTGATGCAAGGCTGGTGTTGCTGCTGTGTTTTGGGAGGGATCTGAGTAGAATAGAATGTGATCCACTCCTTTGTTGAATCTAAAACTGATGTGATTTAAAAACTTTTAGAAAATAAAGTGTTTTTCCAACTAAGTGAAAAACAACATGTTGTTTTGTCGATTCAACCGATTGTTTTACTCTTAGGAGTTTTTGAAAAGGTTGAAAACTGTTTTAGTTTGGTTGACTTAACTGTCAAACCAAACAATCAGTTGTTTTGTGGTTTTAACCGATTGTTTCTTTGAAAATCCTAACAGAATTTTGTTTTGGTTGTTGAATGTGCTTTAAATGATTTCCAACTGAATACGCTCCTTCATTAAATGCTTTGACCAATCCTTGGAAAATATAAATAGTTTGTTTATGTTTTCAAACAAGGAAGAGAAACAGATTTGAGTTTTTCAGTTGTGAAAAATTTGATTTCAAGATTTGAACATTCACGTCAAGTTTTGGGTTTTCAAAGAGAGTGGAATAGGATTGCAATTGCATTGATTTCAGTTTGTTTTGTAAACAAGTGTGATCCCTTCTCAACCTATTGTATTTCTGGTGTTGTGTGCTCTTGAGGTGGTCAAGATCAATACTCTTGGTGTGTGATTTGCCAAAAAGAGTGTGTTTCTTGAAGGGTTCAAGGTCACTACTTTGGTGGTTTGTGTATTGTAATCTGGTTTGAAATCTGGTTTTACTTAGTGGATTACCTAGTAGTTTTATGGAGACTGGATGTAGCTCTTGTCTTAAGAGTGAACCAGTATAAATTGTTGGTGTATCTCTCTCTTACCCTAAACTCATTTAAATTCTGTTTTGAGCTTTTCTAGTATAAACAACTGATTGTTTCGAAGAAACAACCGATTGTTTTTTTGTTGTTTTGTTGATTTAGTGCTTATATTCTTGGATAACCTGATTTTTGTTCTGGATTCACACAAAGAATTTGTTAAACATTGAAAAAGTTTTCAAAAACCTCTCTTAAACAATTTATCCCCCCTCTCGTTTAAGACCATATATTCTAACAATTTTGACCCCATAAAATTTGCATAAGATATACTTCTTGTTGTGTTTCCCATACAAATTTCCTACATCTCCATTCTAAGTTTCACTCCCATGTTTGATCAACCCATCTATCTAGTTCTGTAATTTTTTTGTCCTTACCATCTGAAATTGTATATAATCTAGGAAAGTGATATTTCAGACCTAAGTAACCCAAGGATCCTACCAAAACTTAGCCATATTCCCTTTTCCAATTTTCCATTCTACATTACTATTAAACCATGTTCCCTGTTGATTTCTCCACAGACCTTCCTCAAGTCTCTCCAACACACTGACTCCTCCCTAGTTCTTTCTACTTTATCTAGACTCTTTCATGACTCATACTTAGAATGTAGTACATCTTTCCACAAAACTCTGGTTTTTTATCCAAAGTCTCCATTTCCATTTAGTTAGTGTACCATTCGATACCAGACGAGTCAATCTCGAGCCTGGTGACCGATCGAGCGAGTCAAAGAACACCTCAAGTTACACAATAAATAACGATAGTTACAATAACACTTAGTGAGTCATATTCATATCCCGAAATATGCGAGAAATATCTTTGACAAATCAGCTAAATACTGATTAACTGAAAGATGTTTACAAATATTCTCTAGATTTTCCAACATACCGATATACCAATACACCTCCCTATTAATCAGGGATCATGATGCATATCAGTCAATAACTGATATTCGACCCATCATGGCAAGGACCCATAACCAACACTATAAATAAAACCCTTTGTGGAGGTGTAAGGTACGCTTTATACAGAGTACTTTACTTGAGCGTCGGATTACCTTTTTCAGGTCACCCCTGGCCGAGCATTAACATTTGGAGAAGGAGACTTGAAAGAAGAAACCAAAGGATTACCGACACATCAACAATTGTACAAGCAGTTCCATGTACTATCTAAGCTCCTCTTTGTCCATGCAAGTACAGTTAGGAGAGTAGAATTAAACATCTCTATCTCCTTCATTCCCAAACCACCTTGTTTCTTAGCCTTACATAAGTTATCTCATTTAATCCAAGCTATTTTATTTTCCTTAGTTCTCCAAACTCACAAAAATTTCCTCTGTATTTTTATCATGTTTCCCAACCCCACATTTTCACTATTTCTACTTAGAAAAATTGTCTTATCTTTTGGAGTTAATGAAGAATAAGTTTTTTCTTACCGTATATGTGAAATAGTATGCATGCTAAATATAACTATATTTGCATTTTTTAATACTTGTTTATATTTAATTAGTGTGGTGCAATTTTCGTATCATATAAATAAAATTCCTTGCTGATTAAAAATATCAAAGTTTTCTTTGTCAATTAAGACAACAAATAGTTCTGGTTTTAAAATAGGACAAATCTCAACATCGAACTATGCAATATGTTAGGATAATTAACAAGCAACAGGTTCAATATGTTTAAATAACAGTATATCGATTTTTCGTTTTCTAATAGATTTGGTGAAGAAATTGATTTTTTTCTTAAAAATTTTATATTAATTAAAGATAAAATCAAATTATAATATATAGTATAATTTTATTTTATTGAAAGGATTTGTGTTATCAAAACCATTCATATATATTTTCATTTTTGAGATGACTCAATCATTAACTTAAAATGATGTCTTAAAGATTTCATATCTACAATTTATAAGATTAATTTTATAAAGTTAAGATAAATTTAAATTTACTTTTTAATACTTGTTAATATGAAGGAACTGAAATTAAATTTGTGTATTATATCACATACTGATCTTAGATAATTTTTTCACGCAAAAGAGTTAAACGTGTGTTCTTCATTACATCATTTTTCATTCCAATATATAATAATTATATATTATTATTAATCAAAAGTATACATTAGCGTCTTCCATTAGATTTTGAAGTCAAAGTCGTAAAACAAACCATAATAGAGGCATTTCAATGCCAATAAGAAGATGGTTTATTTTACTAAGTAATTCATTTATGAGAGGATTAGACTTGTACTTCTACAACTATTAACATATATCCTTGAATGTGAAAATAATACAATCGTTTTGATAAATTTTAGTCATATATTCCTAAAAATACTATTTGAAAGAAGTATTAAATCAACTTTAAATAATAAAATTAAGAGCATTTTAAAACAATATGAAAGTAAAATATTTGCGAAGAAGAAAATTGAAAAACAGTAAAATGACTAACATAAATTCTAGCAACATGAAAACAAGATTGTTAATTTAAAGGCAAGATAAAAAATTATAGTAAAATGAAGAATAAGAGAAATTATAAAATCAGAAAGGGTGGTCCAATAGCAGCCCAATAGCGGATGACACGATAGGCCCAATACAAACACTCGCTAGGATAAATTCGAAATGACTCTGATATTACAAAGTGAATTTTAAGTCTAACTCAACCCCATAAAACCGACTCAATGAGATGAGGTTTGCACCCACGTATATACTATGAAAGGCTCTAATATCTAGTTGATGTGGGATATCCAACCGTAAATGTACTTTCATTAACCATATATTGAGGCTTTCACAGTTTAAAATATAATATATATCTATTTTACACTAAAAAATAGTATCCAAAACACTTTAAATATTTATACACTCTGTGATGATTATTTATTCTAAAATGTGGTCAACACGTCTTACTTTCTTGTTCTATGTGAATAATTTATAATATATAGTGAATTTGTGTCTTAGAAGACAATTTTATTTTGTAATATCTCGCTCAATTTCTTTAATTTTATCGAAATACCTTGATAATTGCCTTTTATGGAGTTTCTTGAAAAATATATTTTTTTATCTTAGTTAATTTTCACAAAAATATCTTTGAATGATTTTATTCAATGAATTGATCAACTTGACTTCATATAACTTAAATACTTTTTTTAATAACTAGCACGTTTGACTTCTTTGATCTTTTCATGGAATGTAGTAGCATATAACTTTAGTGTAAACAATCCTTCTCTTAAGTCAGTGCATTGCATACTAAAATAGTTTCATATGAGTGGGAAGATTGAAAAAGAAAAATGGATTCACATGTATGCCGTGAAAAGTGAGACATATTAAGAAGAATAATATAGGAGAATAAGAAGATTTTGAGGGTTTTCACATTGTTAGATGAAAAATCAAAGTTGGAAAATAAATTGAATACGTTGTGAGATAATAGTGATGGTGTGGTAGAAGCTGGAATTTGGTTTTAGAGTTAAACTACTTATGCCCACTATTTGACCAAAAAATAGGGTTGTTGCTATATAGCTTTAGCTAAGCTGGACATCACCCCACATCTACGTTTTTGGACCAAATTTAGGTACGTGTGTGTCTAATATATATATATATATATATATATATATATATATATATATATATATATATATATATATATATATAATAAAGAATTTGGTAGTAAGTTATACCTATATTTTCTTGCAATAGTTTGCTGGATATTCGTTCTAAATTTGTTAAAATTGTTTTACTTGTTAACATTATGTGAGAATTAGTTAAATCTAAGGGTGAACAAAAAAATCTGATTGAATCAAATGGTTCTGTTTTCTGCATTACTCTGATTTATTAAAAATTTATTTATCTAAATTTGGATTTTACTTTAATTTATATTTTATAGCATTCCAGATCAGATTTTCATTTTAGTTATACAGATTTAAAAAAATGGAAAAAGCCAAATTTCCAATCCAAATTTTATTTCTTTGTTGAACTAACCAAGTTCTGGTTTAATCTTTGTCTCTCGGTATTAAGGATTACTTATTACTCAGATTCTGTAGCAGCAAAGCAACCTTTATTTTCCTTTTCCACATATATATCTGCTTTTCCTTTGAACATCACAGTGCCATTTCTATATTATTATTTTTAGTACAATACATGCTTTTATATAAGTTTAATATTTATGCACATGTATATAAGGCAATTACAACCCTATTAAGTTTTTAGAGACTAGTGAGGAGTTGCAAAAAAGGATTAATGAGTTAAATGCACAAGATGATGAAAGAGGCTTAGAAGAGGCAGAAAGGGAGGAAAAAAGGTTTCTATTAGCTGAGCTTAATAATGTTAAGTTTAAACAAGAGGCGGTTATGTATCAAAAAGCAAGACAGAAATGGCTGAAACAGGGAGATCTTAATACAAAGTTCTTTCACTCGTCAATTAAATGGAGAAGGGCGATAATGAGTTGCATGGGGTGTATGTTGACGGTAGGTGGTGTGCGGATAAGGATGTGATCAAGAACAAGACCCGTGTTTTCTTTAAGGACAGGTTTGCCAAGAAAGAAGATTGTCAGGTTAGGTTGGACAATGTTAGATTCAATTCTATTTCAACAGAAGATAATAAGTTGTTGGTTGGAGATTTCTCTGAAGAAGAAATTAGGGCAGCGATATGGAATTGTGATAGTTCAAAGAGTCCTGATCCCGATGGGTTTAATTTTGGTTTCATAAAGTATTGTTGGGATATTCTAAAAACGAATGTGCTGTCAGCAGTGAAGGACTTTGCGTCTAAGAGTAATTGGCCTAGAGGTACAAATTCTTCTTTCATATGTCTTGTTCCAAAAGTAGAAAATCCTCAGCAATTTGGCGAGTTTAGACCGATCTCGATAGTCGGATGCTTATATAAAATTATCTCAAAAGCATTGTCTTTACGCTTGAAAAAGGTGATTAGCAAGGTCATCGATATTAGATAGTCGGCTTTCCTTGAAGGAAGGGGTTTGCTGGACAGTGTGCTAGTAGCTAATGAGGTGTTGGAAGAATACAAAAGAAAAAGGAAGAGTTGTGTTTTCTTCAAAGTTGATTATGAGAAGGCGTATGACTCGATAAGTTGTGAGTTTATTTGTTATATGTTAGAAAGGTTGGGTTTTTGTGATCTATGGATACGTTGGATAAAGTGTTGCTTAGAAGCTGCTTCTGTCTTTGTGCTTGTGAACGGTAGTCCTACTAGGGAGTTTACTCCTAGGAAGGGACTCTGTCAAGGTGATCCGCTAGCTCCGTTTATGTTTCTTATAGTAGCGGAAGGGTTGGCCGGGGTGTCTAGGATGGGAGAAGAGAAGAAGTTCATAGACAGTTTGGAGGTATGAAGGTCTAAAGTGAAGGTAAGTATGTTACAATATGCTGATGATACTCTATTCTTTAGTGAAGCTAATACCAAAAGCGTTTTCAATATTAAGGTTATCCTGTTATGCTTCGAGCTTGCTTCTGGGTTTAAGGTGAACTTCTTGAAAAGTAAAATTGGTGGGACGGGGTTGGATCAAAGCTCGCTTCTGTGTTTTGCGAATATTCTTAATTGCAAAGCGATGGTAATTCCTTTTGTCTACTTGGGGTTGCCGGTAGGAGGGTGTCATAAGCGTGGTGATTTTTGGAATGGGGTGGTAGAAAGAGTTTAGGGTAAACTCTCAAGATGGAAAGGCAAGTGTTTGTCGTTGGCAGGGAGGGTTTGTTTGATCAAGTCTATTCTCTCTTCAATTCCGTTATTCTTCATGTCACTATTCAGATTGCCTTCAGTGGTGGCAGATAAGTTAATTCAGATACAAAGGAATTTTCTGTGGGGATGGGGTGCCGAAGGAAGGAAGATTGCCTGGGCCTCTTGGAATAAGGTGTGTGAGTCTCGTGATGATGGGGGTCTTGGTATTATTGACTTAAGGGTGTTTAACTTGGCTTTGTTAGGTAAGTGGATTTGGAGGTTGGTCACGGATAAGGGAGGTTTGTGGAAGGAGATTCTTGTTTCTAAATATGGAGGTTGGAGAAGGTAATTTTAAGAGGGGCTCTCTGTGGTGGAAAGATTTGAAGGAGGTGTGGGCGTCAGAGGGTTGGGGGAGAAGTTTTGAAGATGGGTTCAAGTGGTATGTTGGTAATGGAAAGGACATTTCTTTCTGGGAGGATAGTTGGTTGAGTTGCAGTGCTCTAAATGGAGTTTTTCCGCGATTGTTCTCTCTTAGTTCGACCATTGATGCAAAGGTGGCTGAGTTTGGGTATTGGGCTAATGGTGTTTGGGTGTGGCATTTTGATTGGCGTAGACCCTTTTTTGTTTGGGAGAAGTCTTTGGCAGAGCAGTTGGTTCAGTCACTGCAAGGGGTGAAATTGGTCTTGGGAGAGGCGGATAATTGGGTTTGGAAGGCTGGGGGATGTCAATCTTTTACAGTTAACTCTGCCTACGTTCAGTTAAGGAGGGACCGAGTAGGGGAGTTTTCTTCAGTCTATAGTATGTTGTGGAGGTGTAAAGCCTTGCCATCTGCTTTGTTCACTGCTTGGAGGGTGATGGAGAATAAGATTGCGACCAGGGGTAGTTTGGTAAGGCGCGGGGTGGTGGTTGAAAATTTTTTATGTTGTTTGTGTGGGAAGGAGGAAAAGTCTTCCAGTCTTTTATTTTTCGTTTGTGACTTTGCTTGGCGAGTCTGAAGTCTTTGCTTTACATGGCTTGGAGTGTCGTTTGTATTTCACAAGGATCCTAAGACAAACTTTTTTCAATTCAGGAGATGTCAGGCTTCTACTTCGGAGGACATTGTTTGGGGTACAATTTGGGTTGGTGTAGTGAGCGATTTGGAAACATAGGAACTCTGTCATCTTCAATAGGGGAGTGGCAAATGCGGTAGAAGTTTTTGCTTTGGCGCAAGTAAAGGTTTGCTCTTGGATTTACACAAAGTCTAGTTGTGATCCCTTTCCTTACTCAAATTGGGTTCTGAATTCTTTGGACTGTATGAGGATGATCCGTTAATGTTTTTTTTGCATTTTGGTAGGCGATTCTAGCTAGGAGAATCGTAATGTTATTTATGTATAAGGGTTGGACCACCCCTGAAGTGGTTCCCAATTATTGATTTTTTATTGTTGATCAAAAAAAAAAAGACTCACACATAATTTCAAAAGTCAAAATTTAAGTTTCATCAACTAAAGAACACTAGTACAAAATATCAAAATGACGATCCCACATTTAAGACGTTTTTACTCTCAGACGTTGTAATTGAAAATGCGGTTACATTTTTTAAATTAACTTCATTTAAGAGGATGATTATTTGGTAGAGTGGTCTTCTTAAACAAAACGCTTTATTTTAAGAAGACGACTATAAGATAAAGCCACCCTCTTAGATAAAAGCATTTTGAAACCTTACATCACTACCATTTTATTTATATGTGAGTGTTTTATATCATTTGATAAACACAATTCTCAATTTATTGATCAACATATTACACAATTTTCTCTATTGAAACCTACTACAAATATAATGCACAAGTAACTTTTCCTCTTTTTGGAGCATATGAGGCACCTCCTTCCTTGTCTTATATTTTCCCTTGTGCCACATGTCAACTTGTAAATGGAGAGCTTTTGGAGACATGGATTGTCACATGGAAATCCACCAATGGAGAGTTTTTAAGGTGGCACATGCCACTCCATAAATGAAGAGTTTTTGAGAGTTCTAATAGTCATTTTAGTTCTATAAATAGAGAGCTTCTCTTGTGTAATTTTCATACTTAAAATGTGTAATGAATTTTTGTCTGTTTGGTTCCAAAATTTATCTCTTTTCTCTTGCTCTCACTCTTTAGTATAGAAGCCTTATAGATAACTAGAACGTTAGTCTAAACTCCTTCCTATAACTATTTTTCTACAACACCCATTGTTCCAAACCTATTTTTGACCCATTATTTTATCCTATTTTTCAATGCCATGTCTTCATTTAACAAAGTTATTCCTAATCGAAAAAGTTTAGAAGGAGCCGAGGAGAACTCTATTATATTTTATTGATTATTTTGACATTTGAAATATGTTTCAATAAATTTTTAATTCTCATTATTATACTTTATTAATTTATCAAATATCTTAATAAAAATTTATATAAATTTTTTTATTTTCATTTCATAATCTCATATAATACTTACTTTATCTAGTTATAGCACAAGTTTTGGTGATATGATATTACTTATTACTTTATTACTTACACAATTTGCTACTTTCATCAAAGATTGTCGAGAGAAAAGTATTGTTAGAATTTTTAAGATAAAAAATAATTCAAACTTTAATTAAAAATTGTTTAATTAAATAATTATAAATCTATTTGGACAAAGTTTCTGTATAAGCATTTTTAATTCATATGCATTGCCATATAGATCTATTATTTTTAATTTGTATATAATTAATTAATATATTTTTATTCACATTTAAAACTCTCTCTCTCTATCTAAAAATATAATTAAGCCCGAATTATGAATTGTTATTTTGTTAACAAATGATTGAATCAATTATAAGAGGTGGGGGGAATAATTTGTTCTGTTCAATTGTTCTTTTTTAATTCAGTTTTCCCTTTACCACAAACAATCATTTTCATTGTTGATTTGAAACTATTTTAAAACTATATATTTTTTTCTTTAAATTAAATTAATCTAAAACAAACATTTAAATTATAAAAATAATTTTCTTTTGTTCTTCACCAAGTGTCCGAGCCTAAGATCACACATGGTGACTATTATTTAAGGCTCGAAGCACTGTAAACATGTGAAATTTATCATGAATTTGGTAGTTTCCATCCATTTATAAAATACCCATTTGCAAACTCACTTTTTGTTTGTTTCAAACGTCTTTGGGTCAATTATTAGACAACTACCAATTATTTCCAAGGGAATCTTTTCAATTATAATCCATCTTGTTTTATTCTCACTATTCATTAAATACATTCTCCTCCTTTTCCTTTTTCTAATGTCAACTTCATTCAAATAAATTAATGCTTCCTTGTGGAATCAAATTTGAGAGCAACCTTGGCTCAATTTTTTTTTTAACAAAAATTACTAGAAATTTTATTAAATATAAATCAATTTTAAAAATAAAAAATAATTAATTTTTATATTAATTAAATTATATCTTATTTTAAAGACTAAATAAATTATTAGTAATTAAATTAATTTTTATTATTGATAAATAGTTACTAAATTGGTTTCTAATTAGCTACCAATATTATAACTCCAATTATTTAGATTATAAAATTGATAGCTAAAATATTTGTAGTTAATTAAATACGAATTTAAAAAATATTCATTAATAATAAAAAATACTTTAAATACTAATAATTTTTTCTTTAAGATAATAACACTACAAGAAAATCATGAAATAGAAATCAATTTTAGAGATAAAAAATAATTAGTTGTTATAGTAACTAAATTAGAGAGACTAAAAACAATTTTGGTTTCTAAATTAGTTTGTATTATTGTTAAAGAGTTTTTAAATTGATATTTAATTAGCTACCAAAGTTTTAACAGTCAATTATTTAGATTCTAAATTATATAGTTAAAACTTTGGTAGCTAATTAGATACCAATTTAGAAATCAATTAACAATAATAAAAATTAGTTTAAAAATCAAAAGTTTTTTAGTTTTTAAAATGATTTCTAATTTAGTTCTAACAACTAATTATTTTTTATTAATTAAGATTAATTATTAATTAATAATTTTCTTGTAATGTAAATCGCACCTAGATAACAATTAATTTATAGAAATTCTTCTTTATTACTTTTGTAAATATCATTTTGGACTCATTATTAAACCAATTTTATGTTTTTTTATTATTTCTATGAATTCGAGTGAGAAGTACAACATTTGCAGGCTCAGTTCTTAAGTGTGACAGAACTATCATGAATAGAAATCTGGACAGAACATTAATTTTCAATGGCAAGGGTTTGTGAAAGTTTGTGCCCTTACAACAACTACAAGTAAAACACAAACACATTGTTGGATGAACATAAATGATCTCTATCTCACCAGATCTGAATTTTAAACATGGAGCTGTTCTTATGTTCTGAAGTATCAGAAGCTAAGAGTTTTACTATATGCATCCATGCTATGCTACTACTCTCAACCAATGCATGAATTGTACAATTTATGATGATTTATGGAGTGTGCAAGGAGTCAGTGTGATAAACAGAAGAATCACACACACAAAATACAAAAGATTCTTTGTCTGGGTGCATTAGCTTCATGACAACTTACACTAAATGCCTGTGTCGGTTATTACATATGAGTGGACCTTGTATCCAAATATGAGGCTGGATATATTAATTTTTCTAATAATTAAATTATATAAGGTTAGAAGATATTATAAGTTTTTATATTTTATCTCACTATATGTTTCTAATCTTCAATATAAAAAAATAATTAAATTTAGTGATAAAAAATAATTAGTTATTATATTAATTAAATTATATGTCATTTTAGAGATTAAAAAATTATTGATATCTAAAATGACTTCTATTATTAATAAAAAATTATAAATAGTTTATAAATTGATATTAACTTAGCTACCAAGGTTTTAGCTACTAATATTTTAAATTCTAAATTAGTTTCTAAAAGACTGATAGACTAATTTAGAATAAAGTAGATAGTGACTAAAATTTTAATAGTTAATGGTTAGATATCAATTTAGAAACTATTTTATATTTTTTTATTAATAATATAAAGTACTTTAGATACCAATATTTTTTTAGTTTATAAAATGATATTTAATTTAGTTAGTATAGTAACTAATTATTTTGGTTTCTAAAATTAGTTTTTATTTAATGATTTTTTTTAGTGTTTGAAGATGTTAACAATGAATTAAAATTGTTTTTTGGAGCTTTGAATATTTTTATTTAGTTAAAAAAATTATTGAACCTAATAAATGCAAATTGTAAAAAGTATTATAATAAATTATGGTTTAAATACGTTTTTTTCATTGTAAATTGAATGAGTTTTTATGTTGGTTTCTTTATGAACTAAAGAAATAGTGATTTAATATTTTATAGAATCAGAATAAAAGGAAAATATTTTATTTAAAATAAAATCAAAGTTCACATATTCTATAAGAATTAGAAATACTGATTTTAATTTTATAGAAAGAAAAGGAAAAATAAATTTACAAAATAAACATATTTGGTAGGGTTAGGGGAGGAATAAGGTGAATACTGCGAGAAATCTGGATAGAGTCATATGAAATACTTGTGAATTCCTTTTTTCATGGCACTTTTCTATTTTCACCATGTTATATATATAGTTTTACATTATGAATTATGAATGAATTGTTGGGAGAGATGCATGAATGAATAATTGTTTGGTGACTTTATATTACACGAGAGAAGTGTTTTATTAATAATATTGTAGCATTATAAGTTATAAAACTCTTCTATATAATGAATTAGTAATTTGGATTATTATCCTTTCGTACTAATTAATTATACTCACGTAGTTAGTCTTTTGGGTTAAAACTTTCCCTTTTTGAGTTGTTATAATATCATCAAATAATAATTTCTATGAAATTAATCATATTTTTAAAATAAATTAATCGTTGAGGATATACTTATAAGATTTATCACTTATTTGATTATAATATTTGTTGACATTTTTTTATATAATTTAAACATGCACATATTTATATATTTTTAAAAAATTCTATGTTAATTAACATGAATCCAGAATAATGCAACCACTCTAATTAACATTACACCATTTCTCACAGGAACTAGTGAGCATCTGAAAACGACAACCAGCACCAACTGGATTTTAATTTTGATGAACAATCTTGGTTAAAATTTAACCTTGATTTAGTAGTTTTTTAATCATTAATCAACATATTAACAGAAGTAGTTTTATGAATTAAATTTGTTTATTGACGTGACAATAATCATTACATAATGATATAAATATGCTATGGAAAATCCAAATCTAAATTAGAGCCATGTAATAGATGTGGATAAAGATGTTGGGTGATGATGAAAGGGTCTTTAAATAGGGTTAACATATAATAACAAAATTGTTGACGAATAGTTGGAATCTTAATGCATGCATGTAGGCAACAAAAAGGAAATAGGAATCTTGCATGTGAATGATAGTTACAATTGGTGAGATGTGACTTGATTTGGCTCCTTTTTAGATATGATCATGTGTTATTTTTCACGGGTTAAAAAACAATTCATGAAAACTATAGTACCTTGTCATCATTGTGTAAAATTATTCATCCATCTTTGCTACAATCATTCATCACCATGCTTCACTCAGGTTGGTAGGTCATGATTTTTATTTTTTTCTTACAAAAATCGCGTTTGAGTTAGATATGATTAACGTAATTTAATGGATCCCAAAGATTGAAACTTGACTCGGAATATAAAAATTTTCAAAAAAAATATTTAGACACAGGAAGAAAAAAAATAGTTTTAACAAGAGTTTATTTATAAATTATTTAGGGTTAAAACCTTTATTAAGTCATTTATTTAAAGTTGTAGTTTTTTCCCACTAAATCATTATTGAGGAACGTATTTCCCGAGATTTTTTTAAACTTCATAAAAAGTCTTTCAGAACCCTGTTAAATACCATAGGTTTAAGAACCTCCATAAAATACTATTGATTTCAAAAGCTCCATTAAATACCATTGTTTAAAAGCCTCCGTAAAATATCATGGGTTTCAAAACCTCTGTTAAATACCATAGGAACCTCTGTAAAATACTATGAGTTTCAAAATTTCAATAAAATGACTTGTCGTCTGAAATAGCCTTCAATCCCATTTTCCACCATCTCTAACAATCCTCCTAACTTCTCTCTTCCACTATCGACACACTGCTCTCCGGCACAGGCTCAATGGTCGTCGACCGTAGTCCTAGTAAGGAATCACAACTTAGGAATGTCGACTCTTCAAAATGGCAATCAATAAATTAAGTCATTTTTTTCGATTATACAAGATATTTTTATTATTAATCCAACATATGTTAAACCCATCGTAGTTCTTTTTGGTGGGCCAATTAGACATATACAACAAACTTAAAAATTCTCAAATGAGAAATATTAGGTTATTTACCAAAAATAATTACAAAGAGGATAAGTTTTTTTATCTGATAACTACAAGAAATAATGATGGTAGAATCCCAAAAACGCAACACAAAGAGGAAAAGAGAGACGCTACATGGGGCTAGTGTGGGCTTAGTGTCCCAATAGAAATGGAAGCTAATCTTTTGGTGACTATGCATTAGAGACGACCTCTAATGGGACACAAGTTTACAAGGTAGTGTTGACTAAGTCTACATAAAGAAAAATATATTATTTAACTATAGTGTAGGTTTGGGGGACACTAAAATGAATATAAAATAAAATAATTATTAAGAATAGATTTTAAGCCTAACTCAACCTCATAAAACTGGCTTATAAGGTGAGGTTTGTACCCACTTATATGTGTGAGACTATATATTATGGGTGGTCCGATAACAGACCGATAGTAGGTGGTCAGATAAGCCCAACAAACAATTGCTAGGATAGACTCGAAATGGCTCTTATACCATATTAAGAAGTGAACTTTAAGCCTAACTTAACCTCATAAAATTAGCTTATAAGATGAGGTTTGCACCCACTTATATACTATGAAATGTCCTAATCTCTAGTCAATGTGAGATCTTAATAATTATTAAACTTAGCATCGCCATTGGGGACACTACGTGACAAAGCAAATGTGAGTAAATTGTCAACATTGGGGACACTACTTGGGAAACAAATATTAGTGTCGCCTAGACCTATGCTAAATGTAATAAAATATTAACTTGCATCCACTTTGTGTCCACATTCTGGACGCAATATCATTCTATAACTTATTTTTTGATTGCATATACTTTGTGTCCCCATTCTAGACGCTAACTAACTTATTATTATTATTATTTTAATAATTTTTAACTTACATCCACTTTGTGTCTCCATTCTAGACTCAGTTTTATTATGTCACTTAATTTTTTTCATTGCATCTATTTTGCGTCTTCGTTCTAGATGTTAACTTACTATTATTATTTTAATAATTTTTAGTGTGAGTTAAAGGTCTCCATTGTGGCAACAATATTTGAAATTTATTTTTGTGTCCAACTTGAGTAGAATTCATCATTACTAGTGGCTTCTTTTTTATAGCCCTTACTTTTTGTTGGTAGCTAAAATGAATTTTTCTTGTAGTGGATGTGAATAATATTGCAGTGTGTATATATTCATATTCCAATTGAAATATTTGTATCATAAGTAATAGTCTTGCAACAACTTTTAACATTTTATTAATAATTTTGAAAGTTTATTTTAGGATAAACATATATGTTATTGAATATTTTAACTATTAATTTATAAACTATTTATTAATAATAAAATTACTTTATATATCAATAAATTTAGAAACTATTTATTAATAATATAAACTAATTTAAATATCAATAATTATTTTAGTCTCTAAAATAATATCCAATTTAATTGATATAGTGACTAATTATTTTTTTCTCTAAAATTAGTCTCTATGATTTCTAATGAATATAAACAATCAATAATATCAATATAAATATATATTATTTATAAAAACATAGTCAAATATAATAATTTATAATCTTGTAAATAAAATATTTATTGTCTTAGAATATTTACGTGACAATATTAAAATAGAAAACATTTTGTAATCCTAAAATTTAAAATATAGTATGATAAAGTCTTATTTCTTAACAATTATATATTACATTTTATTTCATGATATTCTCATCACATTTAATTACATTTTTTAATATTCCTTTATTCATAATGTGAACAATTTTTCATTTGGATAAATAAAGAAAAAAGCAAAATCATGATGGGTAACATCCATATGGTCATAATCAAAATTACCATATTCATAAGTAAATTGTATTTCTATTGGTGATTTTTAATAAAGCTCAACAAGATGATTTGATGTATAAAATACGAGAGAAGTAACCTTTACTACAACAACTATACCATATATTTTCATTTAGTTTGCTATTTCTCTCACCTTTTTTATTTTTCATTTTTTCTACTTTTGTTAGAAAAGTTGTTTTTTATAATTGCTTTCAAAATCATATCCACAAGCATGAATCACTACTATTACCATAAAATCATATGTCGTCACATCCACTTGGAATTAAAAAAGAACCAATTGATTAAGTCTAAAGATCTTTTATCAACAATTCATTATTTTATTCAAGTAACTATTCATAATAATAATTATAATAATGTTATTATTATTATTATTAGCATATTATAAAATTTGACTATTATAAATGTGGATTACAAAATGTGAGCTCTCGTGTTTTGAAAAATATAAATTTAAAGTTATAATAAATTAGAGAACAAGAAAGAATAAACTAAAATGATTTCCTTATATTTTTCACTAAATGGGAATTTTTTATTTATAAAAACTAAATGTAACTTAAACTGATATAAGTCAAGGGTTACAAACAACACACACAAGTTACTGTTTGTTTAAAACTATTAGACGTGAAATATATATATAAAAAAAAAACAAACTAATACGCAATTACTATAGTAATTACTCATAACACATTTATTGTTGTTTGTAATATAAGGGAAAAATCACTTTAAACAGAATTATTATAATCTTAATGTAAAGTAAGTTTTAAATAAAGTTTAAGGCCATATTAATTTTATAAAAAGCTAAGGCCATGCATGTAATCTAAAAATAGAAAACGTTTATAAAAGTACGTAATACTATCCTAGGCTTTACGTTTTCCAAACAAACTTAACTCGTTTTAAGGTAATTAAAGTGGAGATATTTGAGTTTGTACACTATCACACACTTCTTTAGATTTGTATTTGTGTAAATTGGCATTGCTAAAAATTCCCCCGTTTAGCCTACATATAAAAGAAGTCTTAATTTTGTATAAATAGCTTTCCTGTAAAACTCGTGAATTATACGAATTGGTTCATAAATGTAAAAATACAGATATCTTTATATTTATTTATATGCTAATAATTTACCCAATTCATCGTAATACATAATTAACAGAAATAAGAGATTTTAAGTTTTGGATTAAATTAAATTTGGTGACATAAATTTAGAATAACCCACAAAATTTGCATGTAAAACACATTTACATTATGAGTACAAATATAACAAATTCACAATGAAAATTTTATAAAAAAAAATACAATCTCACTCTCATGCATCAATCATTATAGGGTGGTTTGTGAATATATATGTATAAAATTCATAATGAAATATGTTAATATTATTGAGAAAATTATTAAATAGAAACTAATTTTAGAGAAAAAAAAATTAGTTACTATATTAACTAAATTATATACTATTTTATAGACGAAACAAATATTGATATCTAAATTAGTTTCTATTATTAATAAAAATTTATAAATTAGTTTCTAAATTGCCTTTCAAATATTTGGGAATGATGATAGGAGGCTTTCATAATAGGAATTTTTTTTGGGGAAGGAATGGTGGAGAAGATCAAGAGTAGATTAGGAAGGTGGAAGGGAAAATATGTATTCACAACAGGAAGAATTTGCTTAATTAAGTCAGTTATGACAACTTTGCCCTTTTTTATATATCCATTTACAAGATACCAATTATGGTGGCAAAGGAAATTGTGAGGTTACAGAGAATTTTTGTGGGGTTGGGGATCTAAAGGGAGAAAAATAGCATGGGTGTCATGGGAGAAAATTTGTGAATCAAGAGAATTAGGTGGGTTAGGAATCACTGATATAATCCTATTCAACATTGATTTATTAGGAACATAGATATAGAGAATGAACTCAGATGAAAATGGGCTATGGAAAGAGATTTTAGATTCAAGGTATGGAGGTTGGCGAAATTTAGCGGATCAAGATAAAAAATAATAAGGAATCCTTGTGGTGGAAGGATATGAAAGTGATATAGAAATTAGGGAAGTGGAAAACCGAGTTTGTTGACAATGTAACATGGGAAATAAGAAGTGGGAATGAGATCAGATTTTGGTAAGACAAGTGGGTAGAAAATGTGGACTTAAGAAGTAAATTCTGAAGACTGTTTTCGCTATTAAGGGATAAGGACCTAAAGTTGACTCAAGTAGGGGAGTGGTGCAACAATGGAAGGAAATAGAACTTGGTATGGAGAAGGAATTTGTTTAAGTGTGAAGAGAGACTAGTAGAACAGTTGGAGAGGATTTTGGAAGGTAAGAAATTAAATAAGGAGGTGAGCGATAAGTGGATTTGGAAGGGGGAGGGTTGAGAATTTTCTAGGTTAAGTCAACATACATCATAATAAAGGATGATTTAGGAGGGGAAAATAGTTCTTTGTTTGAGAGGTTTTGCAAAATAAAGGCTCTACCCTCAACACAAGTCACGACTTGGAGGGTTTTAGCTAACAAAATTGTAGCTAGGGTGAACCTGAAAGCTAGAAGGATAAAGGTTTTAAGTAATCAGTGTGTTATGTGTGGAGAGGACGAGAAGTTCACGTGTCATTTGTTCTTTAAATGTAAAATTGCTTGGAAAATCCGAGAATGTATTATAAGTGGTTAGGAGTTACATCGATAGACCATCACAATGCAAAGGCGCATTTTCTAATCATGATGGTTGAAGCATTTGAAACAATTAACATGATGTGGGAAAGTATCTAGATAGCATTTTTAGGAGAAATTTGGAAGCACAAAAACAAAATTATTTTCAAGAATAATAGAATAGATCACATGGAAATGTTCACAATGGTACAATTAAGGTTTGTTCATGGGTAACATCTGAGATAGATGCTCCAAGGTTTTCTTATTCAGATTGGTGTTTGGATCCTTTAGTGTGTATGCTATCAATAAGAAAGTAGAGATAAAAGTGGAGTAGAGGATTGGATCTGGGTAGGAGATAGAATTAAAAAACAAAACTTGTGGTAAAAAGTAATGTAAAATTTGTTGTTATAATTGTTTATGTATTGTGTATGCTGGTTGGCTTTGAAGGTATGTGTGTGGTGCAGGTACAGAGAAGAGAAGAATAAACATTGAAACGGTAGGAAGAAGGGCAATGCTCATAAGATAAGAAAAGGCTAAGATGAGGCTTAGCAATGCAAGAGAAATGGAGAAGGGAGGAAGCTTACAAGGATGGAGTGTGTGTCACAAATGAGGGGAACTACTATAAAGTAGCAAACAGAGTTAAATGATAATGAATAGGATTTATGCAAGATCCATACAATTGCACGGTGTTGTGAAGTGACAGATAGGGTGGGAGAGCAACATGTGATAAAAGCGTAAATCATAAAGTTTTCGTTGTCCGTGTATTTTTTGCAATGTTGTGTTGTTGTCAAGGTTGTTTTGATTTGAATAAGGTGTTTTGCTATCATTTTTTGCAATATTGTGTGTGTTGTCTTTGTTGTGTTTTTGGCTTATGTGTTTTTGGTTTACTAAGAAGAGAATATGCATGTTTTATTTAAGGTTTAGTATTATATAGGAAGTTCCACAAAATTTATGAGTAGGAGAGGATAACAATGTGTGAAATAGCTTGGTTTGTATGTATAAGAGTTGAAATACCCCTTAAGTGCTCCTTTATTCATTCATTTGCTTTTGCTGATAAAATTTTTTTTTGTAAAATTAATCTCGCACAAGTCATTTATCATTTATACATCTATCTTTACTCTTTTGTTCCAAAAACTCAGGTCTTTATTCTTTTAATATTATTTATTCTTTTTATATTTTTTTTATTTGACATTTTTTTGAGTCTTTTTGATTAATCTCTATTCAGAAACAAAAATATATTTTTTCTCTTTATTCATTAGATTTTATAAGATGTTGCCTGTGATTTTTCTCTCTTATTAACAAAAGTTTATAATTAATTATCTTTGCAATTAAATAGTCATATAATAAGTCTATGCAGATTCAATAATTGTACTTATATTCATTTACTACATGTACCAAGTTCGTATGATTATCAAAGAGTTGTCATGTTAATGGCCATTTTCGGAGATTTGCGTAATATAATTATTTAATTATTTATTATAATTCATATTTGTCAATAATATTTTTGTAAGATTAGGTAAGTATTTTTTAATTTGTTTAATTTTCTGAATTATTTAAATTTAATTTGTAAAATAAAAGAATAAAATTTATTTATTTATTCATTTTTATCATATTTCACTTGATCTTTTGTTTGTAGCTCCAATTATGCATGCAAGGGAGATATGAATATGTTGAATTCTCTCTTCATCCTTAAATTTTGAAGAGCCTTCATGATAAATGCTTATTTTAAATTTCTTTGTTATTTTAATTTTGAATAGTTGAATTAATTTAAATTCATTTTTATTATAACTCAATGCTCTTTTAGGGATTTTTTGTTTGTTTATGTTGGTAAATCTACAGGTTAAATCTCCATGACCTGAAATTAAGAAAACCTTTAGAAGGGTTAGAAAACTTCATAGAAGAAAAAAAAATATTATTTGTAAATTACATCAATCACACTTAAACTAGTGGCGAAAGAGCAACCCTCACCTATGAGATGTATGTAGTATATCACGGGCCTCATGAACTAAATATGTATGAGCAATAGATAAAGTTGGAAGAGACACTTAATCAATTCATACAAACCTCGGTCTCTGACTAGAAAATATCCAAGAGACTATAAGAGATTTTAAAACTAAAATGGGAGAACTCTCTACCAGATTAGAAGAGTTTAGTCGGCCTGCAAATCAAGTCGAATCAGCTAAGTCTAACTAATACTTGTTAACCTAATTCAGTAAGTATACCAAGTCAGAAAGTAATAATTTGTCTCTAAAGACGAATATCGAACATACAAGAAACAATTCTTTTAAAATTTCAATGTATAACATTCACTAAATATCAAGAGGTGTGAAAAAGTTGAATTGAAAAGATAATGACACTATAAAAATAAATTTGTGTGAAAATTAAATGAAAACAGAGTACATATTTAGAAGAATTCAATTGATAAAATCAGGATTGAAGTTAATCTTTCTCGCTCTTCTGAATCATGGATGAATAAAAACATACAATATCTAGATATTAATGAAACATATAAGTGTCATCATATTGATGTCTCAATTATGAAATTATTAAGATTATCTCCTAGCATTAATGTCCCAAATATTTAAAAAGCATTCTTATCATTAAGAAAAGATGTTATATAGTAATTAATATATTGTAATATATGTCTAGTATCAAAACATATCAAACATTCTCATTTAGGTCATATTCTTAGAAATACTTTTCAGTTAAATCCAAGAATCAAGTTCATGAATAAAAATTCAAGCTTTAAGCACAAAATACAAGAATCAAGTTCATGAATTCAAGCTTTAAGTACGCGATCCAATAATCAAGTTCATGAATAAAAATTCAAGCTTTAAGCATAAAATGACAATACCAATATCAAATAAGAACAAAATATCATATATCAATATTATCAAGATTCATCAGAGTTTGAAAAGATTACATTCAATTCGAAAAGAAAGAAATTAGCCACTTATGGTAGCCATTACATGCACCAAAGCAAAAGAAACAAATCCAGAATGTTTTTCCTTGACGACTGCTTCCTAGGGTTTCCTCCCTCCCTTATTTCTCTCTGCCTTACGCCTTTATTTAAGCTAATTGGGCTTGGACTAAGTGACATCTTTATTCATAATATATCCCTTTGCTTCATCTCTCCTTAAATTCATGAAAATAACACAAAATTGAGAATAAATAGTTCTATTAATCTCATAATTCCAAAATATATTATTATATTATAATTTTTCAAATTAGGGTTGAGTCATAGCTTAATCAACAATTGAAATCAACAAATGTCTAACTTTTTGCATGAAATTTCACAAAATAATGATATTTATCAGTTGAGCTGAGTCGGCCAGGGCCCTGGTTTAGTTGAGTTAAGGCAAGCCCACATTCACTTGAGTTAGGGCGGCTTTACGTTCATCTTAGTCAGGACTGACACATATTAAGTGTAGTTGGACTAAGCCCAAATGGTTCCAAGTCTGATCAAAACTTGGTCAGGCCTAACCCGATCAAGACCAAGTCAAGCCAAGCCCAAGTCGAGTTGAGTCTGTCAGGGCCTAGGTTTAGATCGAGTCAAGTCAGATGAAGGCCGATCGAACTGAGTTAGCTTGGGTCCAAGTCTAGCTGAGTTGACTCAGGTCCATGTCAAGCGAAGTTGAGGTGGGATCGCGTTCAACAAAGTTGGGTTAGGCCCATGTCAAGTCAAGTTTCGTCTGGTCTAGCCCGGGTTAGGTCCAAGCCAAGTTAGGCCCAAGTGGGACCAAGACAAAATCAGGTTAGGTTTCATCAAGTCAAGTTGGGCTCGTGTTGGGCTTAAACATCAAGTTAAGGTCATGTCAAACTAAATTGGGTCGATTTCACCTGAGGCTGAGCTGAGTCTACTTGGGTCCAAGCCGACCCAAACTACGAAGAACAAAATAGGAATTTGAGAATATGAAGAATTTCAAATTCTTACTTTTTAGGTGGATTTTTGTTTTTTAAAAATTTTAAGTAATCCAATTAATCTAATGAAATTTTAGAATTTCAAATTCTTTCAAAATTTCTTACCCAAACAACATATTTTTTCCATAAAGCATTTCAAATTTTCTAAAAGAATGAATTACCCTCTTAAAATACGTTATCCAAATACAAGGTAAGGGGAATTGTAATGTTATCAATACTAGAAGTGAGTAGGAAATGAGGAAGGCAAAAGTGAAAAAAGAGAGAGCATGAGATAAATGAAAATGAAGCGAAAGAACAAGAGATTGAGATTTTGAAAATAAAGACATGAAAAGGGAAGAAAAGAAATACAAAAAGGAGATTTTTTTTTGAAAAAACAACATACATTTGAAGAAAAACATAAATTTTAAAAAATTATATAAACAGATTGCATCTATCTCTAGATTTATGCAACATTGGTAGCTTGAACAACTGGTTGCTTGGCCTCAAAGTTTATTGACAAGGGAACATGAGGAGCTGTTGCTATAAAGACCTCATCATAAGAAAGAGATTATATTGAAAAAGATGTGTCTAAGGGATTTGAGAAAGAAGAAAAGACTAAAACTTCATACAAGGATTAAGACTTATGAGAGGCCAAATTTCTTTTCCCTTTCATCTTTTTCTTTGTTTCTCTTTTCTCTTTTTAATTTTTTTTATTTGATCTCCATGTATTATTATAATAATAGTGATTTTCTTTCTAGTTGCTTTTATTAGTAATTCTATTTTTTTTTGTCATTTTGTTGCTATGACGACCTTATTTAATGAGAATACATTGAGGCATCTTAGTGAGATAAAAAGTCTGAGACTTTTGACAAGCACTGAGGTCCAACTTTCATTGTTTACTTTTTAACGTTGTCGTTGCTTAACCTAATGAGAGAAAGATTCCTTATGAGTCTAATGTGTGTATGTACACATTATAGTTTCATAAAATTTGTTCATCGTATAGTTTCATATTTCTCCCCCTTTGCCAGAGGCAAAAAAGGTGGTGCTTGATGATTACTCAAGCGACAAAGGTGATGGGGAAGGTTGTTCTGTTTGGTTTTCAGTTTGGATTTGAGAGGTTAATGGTTGGTCAAGGTTAAATAATGATGGTGTTTGGTTAGGGTTTTTGGTGAGCTAGACAAAACGTGAAGAGGTAAGTTTGGCACACATCTGATTAGTTAAAAAGTTTGCTAAAGAAACCATCTTCTCTGCTTAGCATGTATCACATGCTTATAGAATTTGTTGTACCTATTCCACAATGGCATAATTTAGTTGCATTGATGGTACTGATGAGATAGGTTAAGCCTCATGTGATGTTTTAAACTCAAATTGAGCTTACAATCTTGTTAGAGCTTTTGTGTCTACTTCAACTTTAGCCTTATCATTAGCTTTTGTTGTTAACAAAAAAGATGAGCTAAGAATAAAATCTTAAATACCTTTATTCTTATTGTTCTAACACCTAAGTTTTTATGATAACAAATATGAAAATTGTGGCTTGTCTTATCTAGTGTGCAACAAGCTTAAACATGACCAAGAGAAAGTCTTTGTTTCAAGAAATAAGTTACAATTAAGGCACAAAAAGGCAAGAGTGGGTGAGGTTGGTTAGAAAACCGCTACAAAGAAGAAAACAAGCACTCCAAGCTTTGCGAAGCCTTTTTCAAGTATCAGACGATACTAAAATGTAAGACACAGAAGTAAGATAGTATCAGACGATATACTTCATGACAACATAAGCCTATCACCATGCATGCAATGTGTTTTTCAAGTTAAAAAGATGGAAATTGAGAAAGTTTGTTGAAACAAAATTCTATTTTGAAGCGTTAGAAGTTGGCAACATAAAGAAACCAGAAGATCAAGAGAAGATGCTCAAGCACTTCTCTATCTTGATGAAGCACCACACGCTAAGTTATGAAGAATAGATGACTCTCTCAGAAGAACCATGATCAAATGATTTTGATACAACACCTATCAACAGACATCTCCTAAAAGTTAGCATTAATCATCTAAAGACTTAAGAAAAGTGGAATAGACACAAAGTAAAGAGTGTTATGCAGCAGTAGACACATTTTTTAGATGTCAAAACATCTAAATTTCTATAGCTAACTCACAATGAGTATCTTAAAAATTTAATGACACTAAGTACCAACAATAAATGTGTGAAAGCCCTTTTGGATATTGTTAATAATACAATCTTCTAAAAAGATAAAAGAGTTTGTTTCAATCACCTCAAGTACAACGTGTTGATATCAGTGTTGAATTACTGTCAAAACAACTAAGTTTTCTATAAAATTTGCAATATAGATTCTAACACGTATTTATTTAGGGTTTAGGGTTTAGGGTCAATTCTTTTTTTTTCAAACAAACGGTGCTTTTTCTAGAAGAATTATTTGAATTAAATGCAAAAAAATAAATTTTTAAATAACAACATATAAAACATCAATCTAAAAATTTAGATGCATGTAAATTGGAATATAATTGTATATAAACTTCAATTCGAATTTTCACAAAATCAATTAAATTAAGTAATTCAAATAAATATCCTAATTATAAAAGATTATGATTACGAAACAACTGGAAAAAAATCATTCAATATGATTCGCAACTAATTACTAAACTGATATCACAATCAAAATTGTAATCCACAGAAGAAAAAAAATTATAACCACAACATGCTTTTATGAGATTAGGGAAAAAAAGAACAAACTCAAAGCGTGAAACAATCACTATAAAACTCAATTATGGATTTTATATGATCTTAAATTTGTAGACTGACTAAGAGAAATAACCTTCCCTAGAAATTTTATCTATAGTGTAAAAGAAAGAGAAGAATTTAGAAAGACAAAAAAGAGAGAAGAGAAGAGATAAAAGACATTATTGAAAGCCAAAAAAAGATTTTGAAATTTTGAAAAGAAATGTAAGTTTTCTTAATAAGAACTTTAAAAGCTTATTTATAAGATCAAATTAATGGGATTTGGGCCTTGAGTGTATGTACAAATTCAATTACAAATGTAATAATGTATACAAAATTTTAGCATATTTATCTCAACTTCAAAAAATAATTAATATTTTCATCTCTAGTCGATGTGGGATCTCCAACACACATCCCTCACGCCGAACATGACAACTCGTGCGTGGGATAACATATTATGGGTGGTCCGATAACGACCCGATAGTAGGTGGCCTGATAAGCCCAACAAACATTCGCTAGGATAGGATTTTAAAGGGCTCTGATGCCATATTACAAAGTGGACTTTAAGCCTAATTCAACCCCATAAAACCGGCTCATGGGGTGAGGTTTGCACCCAGTTATATACAATGAAATATTCTCATCTCTAGTCGATGTGGGATCTCCAACATTAGAAATGAGGAATTCAATGCAACTAGAATAAACAAAAGTTAATATATACAAAAAAATATTTATGACGAAAATAGTATGTAGATGTTGATTTAACTAAAAACATATAATTAAAGCATTTGTAAAAAATAAATCCAATTAATTATTATGGAGAAGAGAAGGTAAAAAATACAACAAAACTATAAATGTGAAAGTATGTGTTATCAAATTCTCCAATAGTTAAGCTTTTGCACTTCCAAGCAAAACAAAACTTAGAAAATAAAAATACAAACTAAAAATTATAGATGAAAACAATAAAATAAAATTTCCCATAGATCTTAAAATGAGATGTTGTGAGAAAGAAAAATCAAACATCCAAAATGTCGAAGAATTGAAACAATCAAGAATGTAGACATAAAAGTAAACAAGAATTATAATCAAATTAAACCACATATAAGTCACAAATTTTATTAAGTGTTTAGGATTACATTTCTCATAAAAAAGCACATCATTAAAGTAAGCAATACTATAATTTCCTTTATTTGAAACACATATACTAAATCCTAAACACGTATTTTTTTTATCAACAAAAAACGAATGAATAAATATGGGATATTTCAGGAATACCTCAACCCGTATACATAAGACCTACCTTGCGTTCAAAGGACAGACGTCTACTCTCAAGAAAAATAGATCCTAGGAAAAATAGTAGTCCTCATACAAATCATTGGCTCAAGAGACCAAACAGAGAAAGAAAAGCAAATGTCTCGCGCTTTGGAGACTACCCATGACCAGGCCTTCAACTGTGACATAGCAAAAATTTCGATGGGATCAATCATGCCACTTCTAAAAACCTTCATGTTCCTGTGTTTCCACAATTCCTCTACCACTGCTATCCACACTCCCCATACCTGATTTACACTTTTTGTGGCCCCGCTCATCCTAAAGCTTAAGAAGTGATTTTTTGGCTCCCTATAACCCTAAACCCTAAACATATACTAAATCCTAAACACATATACTAAATATCAAAAAGAATTTTATTAAATTTGTAATGGGACCAAGGATAAAATAAATAAGGAATTTTAAGCTATAAAACAATAGAGAAAAGAGAATCGATGGGAAAGAAATTAAAATAAGCACACGATTGACTCAATTATTTCCTCATTTATTTTCTTAATTCTTTTTTACTATCCCACTTTCATTCGAGCTATAAAAATATTATTTATTTATTTATTTATCTTTCTATTTCAATTATTTCTTTCTATTTTCAAGTTATTTCCAATAAACTCAAGAAGCATCAAGATTTAAGGCACACCCCACACTTATTTTTATCCATACCCAAAAGCAATTTCAAAGCTCTTTTGATTCCTAAAGTTTGTGTATATCATATTTTCCACTTAAAGCTTGTAATGAACTATAAAATAATCAAAACAAGTTAATAAGGCTCAAAGGATAAGAGAATGGAATTAGATGAGTCAATATTGGTAGTAATTGGATAAAAACATCTGAAAAATGCATGTGAACAAATAGTATAAAAAGAGTCAAATAAAAATCTAGAATACCTACTAACATGAGTGAATCACACAACAAAGATATTAGGTTCAAGATATTGTTCTTTTTTCTTCCTCTTAACCTAGTCCATTCTCATCCCAATATTATCAAGATGAATTAATTAATAAATGTAATATTTTATTTTCTTCCTTATTAATGACCGAAATATAAATATATAGTTTTATGTTTTTGTTATTTATGAAAAAATATAATTTGGGTGTTAAAATAAATAATTAATTAATTTTAAATATTAACCAAAAAATATTATAAAACATTTTTAAATTGTGATAAGAAATATTTTTAAAATTCATAGTCAAATTAGAAAATCAATATTCATTGAAGATTTCATAATTTAATTGATTATTAAAAGTATATAATATATAATATTTGTTATACACACTTTAATTGCTATAAATAAATATAAGTGTGCTTAGTTAAATAAAAAATTGTCTACATTTGTGCTTAAAAAATTATCTATTTCCGAGAAATTTCCTTTATAATTTATGATAAATAGTAAAGTCGGTTGGATTTCTAACATTTTCTATAAAAAATTGAATTTTGTGATCAAAATATCAAAAGTTATATATAATTATCTAAGCATAAATTTTTTTATGATTTGACATCTTTAGTTTGTTATAAAATAATTAATACCACTTATGATATCTACCAAGTGTATTTATATCTCCAACATTTAAAAAATAATAAATATTATAATTTTATGAAATTTCAATTACATATAATTGTTTATTTTATTATATAATTAGTTGATATTTAAGCAAATGTTGTTTAGTATCTATTTTAAAATTTATGAAAATTTCTCCTTTATATTATGAAAAGGGATATTTATGTCATTTAGACAATGAATTTTTAAGTATAAATACACACTTAAATACATCTTTATCCGTTATTCTATGATGAGAGGAACAGGACACAAGTTTCTCATAAAAAATATATAAAATTTTATTTCAAAGATAAGAGATAAATATAATTAAAGGTGGACACACCCTTTTTGTTTATCCGTATAACATGATGGACTTTTCTACATTAAAAATAAAATAAAATAACATTTTTAAACATAAAAATTGTTTTTCAACCTTTTATTTATTTTTCATTAATTCTCATAAAACATTTTTCTTTTTCCTCTCTTTTACCTAAAAGCACATAAATGGATCAGTATGCTAATCCAACCAATCTGAATGGGCAAACCAAATCACACCAAAAAAATGAATTAGAAATTGAAATATCATGTTCTGAATTGCTGAGATTAAGAAAAATATGCATTTTTATTGCAAATTTTTAAAGCATAAATTTACATAATATTATCTTGTATTTTTTTAATATACACCATTTGATATAGTTCAATGAACAATTCAGTGAATTCACTGAATTTACCCAGCCATGCGTGTACTGTCTTGAAAACAACCTTTTTAAAAATAAATCTTATAATCTTGTGATTCCAAGTTTAAATAATATTGAATTAATTTCATTTAAGTTTAAATTTTTTAAATATACTATTGCTCCCCAACAATAACCTCAATATATAAGTCCTTATAAAAAATTAATAAAAATATTTAGTTAATTAACTACATTTTAAAATTTAAACAATTGTAGTCTAACATTAATATATTTAAAAAATACCAGTGTATTTTTATGATAATATATGTCAAAATTTAGTTAGTATTTTTTTAGAAATTACATAATGTATTAGCAATGGACAAGTATTGTTTAATTTTGTGAAAATGAAAATTAAATAGGCATTTAAAAGTTACAAAAAAATAAAGTGGATCACGAGTGAATTTATGTCTAGATTTTTACTCTCTAATCTTTGTATACCATTATGGTTAAAACTTTTGTGTAAAAAACTAATAACTATAAGTTATTTACAAGATAATTTACTTCAATTTTATAATTTTATTATTAAAATAATTATTTTAACAACATTTAGATAGACAGAAGACTAATATACTTATTTAAATTATAAAAAACTAAAATTAGAAGAGTTAAAATCCTATTTAAAACTTGAATTGAAATCAAACTTATAAAATTTAACTTCACCGAACCAAATCATTTGTTTGGATAATCATATCCAAGAAAACAAAACAAAAAAAAAGCAATTCTTGAAGTAATCTTGTTATTACAATGGAAACAAACAAGAACCAAATTATTCCCAGTTCCACCCTTTATCTGCTTCCAGAGCTTCTAGCACAGGCGAAGAGCAAAACAACAAAAACAGTGAGAGAGGAAAATGGGAATTGAATTTAGAATCCCGTGACTCGAAGGGTAAGAGGGTAACTTCAGAGGAGAAGATAGTTATGCATTGTAGCGGGAACTAACACACTTTCTCTCTCTTGGCACTGTGAGTAGTGGAACTTCAATTTCTGATAGAACACAACCATGCATTTCCACAAAAGACTTTTGCTTTGGTCGTGAGTTCCCATAATGCCCTTCTCTTTTCACTTGAAAGCGTCGGCAGTGTATTTTGTAGGCTTGTGAGGAACAAAGCTACAAATAAGGAAACCCCAAGGAGGGGAATTTTAAGGGCCCCTCTCTCACTCAACCCTGTCAAAGGTGTCAAGCACATTTTTTTGTTTGTATTTTGTGGGTGTAGCAAAGGGTGGTGGTGGTGCTTGTGGTTGGTGGTGGGGTGCGCAGGATAAGCAGCAAAGTTGGGTGAAGGGTAGGGAGAGAGAAACAAAGAACCCCATTTAAAAAAAATATATAAAAAGAGAAGAGAAAAAAGATTGGTCTTTTTATTAAGAAGAAAACAACCCATCATAGTTTTAAGGCCATTTAATTGGTTCCTCTTGGTCTTGTGTGTGAGGTATAAATCCTTCATGGTTTTTGGCTACCCTTTGGGTTCTATAGTGAGTCTAAGATACCCACTTTGAGATTTCTCATTGAGTTGCATGCTTTTGGATAGGAAGTTTGTTGCAATGGGGAAGGTTGTGTTGTTAATTCTTTACATGTTGGTAGTGGTGGTCACTTTGGCTTTTGCTGATTCAAGTCAGAAGCTTGAGGTTCAGAAGCACTTGAGGAACTTGAATAGGCCTCCCGTTAGGTCCATCAAGGTATAGAGAGAGAAAGAGAGAGAGAGTTAGTTTTCCTTTCTTTCTTAATTCTGCTATGACTTTTATTTCTCTTTTGCCTCTTCCACTTTTCACTGATTGCTTAACTGTTTTTCTAATTGGTGTTTGCACAACAATGGACCTTTTTGGGTGAAAGGAACTTTAATCCTGGATGCTCCTGTTGTCTCACCTGGGGGACTTCTTTTAGTCTCTTTCACTTGTTCTTGAATTTTGAGCAGAATCTATGTTTGCTTTTTAGTGGTACTTTTTTTTTTCCCCTTGGTTTTGCTAGGAATTGTAGTGTAATTGGTTTGGTTCATTTGCTTTTGTGCCCATCCATGAGCATAGTTCTTTTTTTTCAAGTTTCTAATTTGCATTTCTGTTGTTGTGAAAGCAGAGTCCTGATGGAGATACTATTGACTGTGTCCGTGTCTCTCACCAGCCAGCTTTGGATCACCCTGACCTCAAAAATCACAAGATTCAGGTGAAGAATTTTACTTTTCTTATCCAGTGCCTTTTCTTTTTATAATTCAAAATTCTTTATCTGGTTAGCTCCATTTTTTTTTTCCTCTCTCCCTTGGTTCAAACTTGAATTTCAAACAATCACGGGTTGTTGGTGCAGATGAAACCAAATTTCCATCCTGAAGGGCACCCTTTTGAGGAAAGCAAAGTCTCTTCAAATTCCAAGCCGATTACTCAGCTGTGGCACCAAATTGGGAGGTGCCCTCAAGGAACAATTCCTGTCAGAAGGACCTCAAAGAATGACATACTAAGAGCAAGCTCTATTCAACAATTTGGAAAGAAGAAGCAAAAGAGCTTCCCTCAGCCAAAGCCGGCGAAACCTCTACCAGACCTCATCAGTCAGAGTGGCCACCAGGTACTACTGCTGCTACCTCCTTGCATGATACTCATAATGGTAACAGCCAGTTCAATTGGGAGGTTGAGAATGTGTGCAAGCCTCGTAGGACTATTGGAACCTGTGAATATACATCCCAAAGAAAGAAGCTAGTTTAATCTACTGCCAATTACTAAGCAAAATTTACCCTCATTTCTCATTTATTTCATTTCTGTGACCAATGAAAGGAAAAAAAACTGTTCACTACCATATTGGGACTCTTTTTTATGCAAAAGAAGATAGAAAAAGCTGTAAACTACCATATTAGGTCCCCTTTTTATGCAAAAAGGAAAAACAAGTTAGTATGGGAGCAAGATATAAATGCTGTTTAATTATTTATTTATTTATTCGTTTATTTATTTCTCCTGATTTTGTGTATTTTTCTTTATTCCTTTTATCTTTTTGGAGCATTTAGCATGCCATAGTTTATGTGGAGGGGGATAAGTATTATGGAGCCAAGGCAACCATAAACGTTTGGGACCCAAAAATTCAACAGCCCAATGAATTTAGCCTGTCTCAAATGTGGATTCTGGGTGGCTCTTTTGGTCAAGATCTCAACAGCATTGAAGCAGGTTGGCAGGTATTATTAAATTTTTTCTCCATTGTCATCTTCTGTCTGCAAATATTTTCAAATTCAGCATCCTCATAAAGATGAGATTAATCACCTTCCTTCTAATTTCCAATTTCTGTTTTTTTTTTCTATTCTGGTAATCAGGTCAGCCCTGATTTGTATGGAGACAACAACACTAGACTCTTCACTTATTGGACTGTGAGTTATCAATTCAGTCACCCAAATTTTGTTCTCTCCTCTAGTTACTTTTCTATTTCTCATTCACTTCATTCTATTGTTCCACTACCATGACAGAGTGATGCATATCAAGCTACTGGTTGTTATAATCTCCTTTGCTCAGGCTTTATTCAAATTAACAGTGATATAGCCCTAGGAGCAAGCATCTCTCCACTTTCTAAGTATAGCTCTTCCCAATATGATATCAGCATCCTGGTCTGGAAGGTACATTTTTATATCCTTTTATAAATTATCTCTTGATATTGGACATTCTGGCATGAAAATATGCTCGGCACTTAACAAACACTACCATTAGTATATTGATACCATTGTTTTGTGCAGACCACACTAGTTAATTATAAATCGAGAGAATCTCTGACACACATTTCATTATATCTGAATGCTGCATTGTTTTAGGGGTCCATGAATTTAATAACATGGAACAAAGTCATCTGATGTTGTCTATTATGGAAAACCAATGTGTATGTAGGACCCCAAAGAGGGTAACTGGTGGATGCAATTTGGAAGTGATCATGTTATGGGATACTGGCCAGCTCCTCTATTCTCGTACCTTTCTGACAGTGCCTCAATGATTGAATGGGGAGGAGAGGTTGTGAACTCGGAATCCGATGGCCAACACACCTCAACACAAATGGGAAGTGGCCATTTCCCTGAAGAAGGTTTTGGCAAGGCTAGTTACTTCAAGAACATTCAGATTGTTGATGGTAACAACAAGCTTAGAGCTCCAAAAGACCTTGGCACATACACTGAACAAGATAGCTGCTACAATGTCCAAACTGGCAGTGCTGGAGATTGGGGTAACTACTTCTATTATGGTGGTCCTGGTAGAAACCCAAATTGTCCTTGATCATTCAGGTTAAGCAAAGAAAACTGAAAAAAAAAAAGAGGATGAGTAGGTGTTCTTTTTTTGTCTAGTTTAGTTATTTTAGTAACTTGTGGTACCACTTAGAGTTGTGGTGTATAATGAAGCTCTTGGTCCTTCAAAATCTCCAAAAAATTGTTGGAGAAAAGGGTAGTAAGAGTTTCTTAGATTTACAAGAAACAAGTTTCTTCATTGGTTTTCCCTGTTTATAAATATATATTTGTTGTTTTGTTTGCTCCTCTCTCTGGAGCTGTGAAGGCTGAGGTGTGAATGTGAACAGAATAGTCTATTATGTTACAAGGAGACTGTATTTTTTTTATTTTACTACATGTTTGATTAGTGAAAAGCTGTCTCAATAAGGACATTTATTTATGTTTATGCTCTTGCTTGTGACCAAACACCTAAGTGGGTGGCTTTTTTTATTGAAGAAAGCAATGGTGGAAAGAACAAAATGAGATACATGCACATGTGATTGTACAGGTGAATGCTACTCTATTTTTGTCACTTCACATCTTTGTGCACAATTTATGGCATTGAAGTTTATGTTGTTTTTAATTGGAATATACTTCACATCACTTATCCTAAACTATAGAAGAGCTTAGAAAAAGAGAAAAGAAGTGAACAAACGCGTTATCTCCTTATTGTGATGCTGATATGGATGGACCCATATGAGATTGAATGGTATGTTAGTGTGGCAAGCTAGCATTTTCTTTCATAAAAGCCACCCTTGTGGTTGGTTACACACCCACCTCCTCTTTATCACTTACCCTTAATTATTCATATTTATATTTCTTTCACCTTTAAGAAAGTAACATCATATACATGTATATATAAGTAGGGGAAAAGCTTCATGACTTTATATGATGCTAAGAAAGTGATCTATAGTATAATACTACTAGAGGAAAGTCTTTTATATTGTCAATCAATTAAAATTATTCTACATGATTATCATAAAAAAAATAATACTTTTTTTTTAGATTTATGCTAATCAATGATTGGATAAAAAATATTTTACACTGCCACTATAGTTCAATTAAGTCTTATTTAAGAAATCAAGTGTTACCATTCTCTTGATTGAAAAATTGTGTTCAAATATATTTATTTAACGGGCTATCCAGAAATTATTATTAAATCAAACTGAATTTCATTAGAAAATTTGAATTATTTGAAAAAATTAAAATATTTTTTAATTTAGTTTTTAAAAATAAATTGCTTATAAATAGAACTACTTTAGCTAAACTTTGATTAAGTTTACTTAAATATATTAAAATCCAATTAAATTTATCTAAACAATTATACATATCAGTTTTATCAAATCATTTGTACAGTTTAATCAAATTTTACTATTATTTAATTTATGCATTTTGTCCATATTTACTCACTCCTACATATTTAAGATGATTTCATTATCCAGTGCTTTTGATATGAATTCTTTAGCAAATTAGCATGAGGATTTTCATTTGAAGACTTAGTTCCTTGTTTGTTTTGTTCTTTTTTCTTTCCTCTTAATGGAAAAATATATAAATTTCAATTATAAAAATAGATGTCTTTGTAGTTCCAATGCAAATTTTATAATCAATCAAGAACAAAAAAAACTTATTGTGAACTAATTAAAACTAATATACCTTGAATAATGTTGTATGTGTATAATTCTCATGAAATAAACTCAATGTTACTTCTACTCCAATTTTGAAAAGCATGGCTTTTAAGTTCAATCATTATGGCTTTTTATTGAATGCTTTAAAAATTAGCACTCAACCCCACATGTTTGGTTATGATAAAATGACACAATTAACAACATAATAACTAGAATTGAAATACGTCATTAGTGTTTTGTTTTATTATTTTTGTTGAAGTTCTTGTTTTCTTTTTTATTGTGACTGGTTGTTAAAGCTCTTATTAACCCCCGTTAATTATGTTTCAGCTTTATATGAAGGAGAAAATCAGAAAAGATGGATACTTTTCTTCAATTAGGTTTAATAGCTTTATAAAAAGATTCCATCTTTTTCTTTCTTTAAAAAACCATGTAATGATATTGCAATTGGAAAGAGAGATGTGAAAGTTCGAGCAGTGTTAGCAGGACAACTTGGTGTAACTAATAATCATAATTACAAAATTAATCTCTTCACAATGCTGACAGAAAATTTCCTATCAAAGACCTTCTGTTAGATAACTAAAAGGTTAACCTTCATCATGCAATTAAAAAAAATAGTCAAAACTATAATTAAGTGAATTAATGTCGATCATTTAGGTATAGTTAACTGTTAAGATTAATTCCTATCTTATGTTTTCATGAGTAATTAAGATGATGTATTGGAGGTTTTGAATTATTATAAGATTTCCATAGTAATTTTATTGATAAAAAATGTTACATTGAAGAGAGAAGAAAATATAAATGCATAGATATTAGGTGAATTCATGATGAATTAACTAATATAAATTTGGATTAAATATGTTATTCATTATTTTGTTATAACATAAAATTGGTTTTTGTTTTTAAATAAATTTTAAACCATTCAAGTACTTGTAATTAATATGAGAATGATTGAAATAAATATTTTTATATGTGAAATTGATTTAATTTGAGATTCCACTTCATCAAGCTATTATAAGTAACTATAATGATCATCAATCTGCATTCAAAACAAACAACGAATTTTGAAAAAAAATTAACAATCTTTTGAAAAAAAACTAACAATCATTTCACATACAGATTAATCAATTACAATCATTTTCATATTACTGGTATTTAGATGATCTAAAATTTAAACCTGAAACGAAAACCAATTTTCGTATTACAATATAGAAACGAAAAATATATTTAACCTTATAAACTTTAAGGAAAGATCCATGAATTCCTTTTTTGAAAAACTACTTAACAAAAACATATATAATGGATATCAAGATCATGAATTGGAAATATATATATAGTTGAGTTTACACTTTAATAACAATTTTTATTAATAATTAATCTTGATCAAAAACTTACTTAGTTATGGTGGGATTTTTCTTTCCAACTATAATTTTCAATCCATAAAACTTGAACTCATACTTTAATTAAAAAAAAAAAATCTAAGTTCATTATTACTTTCATTCCCATTAACTTCCCTCAATGTTTGGAGAAAAAAGATAATAAAAGTGGAAGGAGATGAATTTAACTCTTACATTTCCCCCCTTATATTTTCTATCAATCTCAATTAAATTGGGCATGGAATTAAAAAAAAAAAAACTTTTTTCCCTCACCTTTATTTCTCATGAAGCAAGTGTTCTATTTATAACTATGTCTCCTACACATACACCTACATGTTTAGTAAATGCTCTAGTTTTTTTTTTTGCAAAGGTCTACAAGTACTATAAAGAAGGTGTCCATTCATTATTGAAGTGAGATTACATGTCATTTCAAAGCCATGTTATGTTTTTCCTTTGGGAGATATGGTGATATATATTAATGGTGTTTGGGAAGAAGATTTGAAATTGGAAGACCATAATGTGTAATTTAAATGCCTATAAAAGGTTGGTAGGAGTAACACTTAGGAGTCAATTTCTCATAATGACTCCAATAATGTGTTTCAAAAGTGAGTTAGGGTAAATTGCTCATAGCAAAAACTCTTTATACCTAAGTGTTAGTTTTAGAAGTCAAAGCATGTATTGATGCCACATGTGATGTGAGTAATAGAGCTGTCCATCAATGCATAAATAATTAATGATTAGGTGTTGTCCCATTCAACAAATTTTTCAAACATATCCAAGTTAGGAACGCCAATTATGCTCAAAGGAAAAAAGCCATACCAAGGATAAGGGCTTGTTTGGGAGATGACTTTATTTGTACTTTTTATTCTCTCCAAAAATTTTATCAAGTTCATTTTTATGAATTTCAATTAAATATGTAATTTGTACGATAAAATTGTATCAATTTTTAATATATTAAATAGAATTATATACTATTTTAGAAAAAAAAAATTATTGATATTTATAATAATTTTTATTATTAATAAAATTTATAAATTATATATAATTAGTTACTAATTACTTTAACTTTTAATTTAAAAGTTGATAACTAAAAATTACATACACATTTAAAATCTATTCATTAATAATATAAACTATTTTAGATATAATAATTTATCACCAATATAACTCTTATATGGACTATAGATAATATTATAAAATGAAATCTTAAATTTATAATCCCTAAGTTGGAAATATTCAACCTGCCTAATGGAGATAGTGCCTAACACGTATTTGAGTTGGAGTCAACCACAAAACAAACTACAAATAGTGACTAATCAAATCAAATCTAGACCAGGAATAACTTATGTTTTGGTTTGGAAAGAGGATAACAGGTGTATTACACTTTTAGGTACCTCATAATTAGTTAAGAATTTCTCCTAATATAAAATTCGATTATTTTTGTGTTGATATAGTCCACCAAAATAAAACACCACACAAAAAAAATACATATTACTAATATTAATTTCAGTATTTGAAAACTTTTTTGTAAGTATTTTATTTTTATGTGCTTGTTGAAATCCAAATCAAAATCCCATTATGATCAAAACATTCACAACCATGTAGTTGGAGTTGGAGTTGGAGATCTCATACTGATGACATTTTAAAATGAATAATGTTGAGGTTAACGTGAATTTAGATTGATTTGAATGGTTTCCAAAACACAAACTCTTATTTTATTCATAGCACCCTCTTCTTTTTATTTATTTTGAATTTTGAATATTATTATTGTTATCCAAATAAACTTAACATTGTCCTTCAAATAGATAGCAACACAACATTTGTGAACTTTAAATAAAAGGTGCCTCAGTTGCTCTACAATCACGGTAGAAAAAACATTGAGACAGCATATTAAAAACAAAAACATGCACTCAGTGAAGAAATCCACGTAGGTAGATTCCTGTTTATTACAGTAAATATTTTAAGTTCCCATACATATGTAGCAGAAAAAATGTTGAGCATGTTTGCATCACCCTCCAATTCCAAGTTTCAACCAAACCTGCCAAAATTGTACATCAATTAAAAAACAAAACATGTAATGAAGTCCACAATAAGTAACTTAACTTAAGAGTTAGCCAAAACAGTAAAAAAAATAATGATGTTTTTTAGTGATTTTTGACACATTAAAATTAACTTTTACATTAGTTAAATGAAAGCTTCTACAAATTACATAATGCATGAGCTTAGTTTATGCAGGTAAAAAGGTGGGATAATTTCTTGTTGTTGAAAAGAGTGTGTTAAAAGAGTGAATGAATGTTACTTGGAACAATCTGCATTGGGAGAGATAGCCACAGGAAGGGTTATTCCACAGTTCCCTGGAAGAGCCTGAGCCAATTGTGAGTTTATGTTGATACTCTTGGAAGTGGATTTGATGCAGTTACAAGCAGCTTTCTTATCCTCAGTGGTTGATGCAGCAGATGCAAGAGCCTTGGCTCCTGAGCAACATGCAGCTGGTGGCTGTCCACTGCCACTCACCAAGTAGCTCACACAAGGCCTCAAGTCCTTTATCACATCACTGCATGAAATTGCACCCTCTGAAGTTGAGACAAGAAGGATCAGAACCACAAGGGCAGGGAATAATGCTCCTGAGGATTTCATGCTTCCTCAAAACAGAAAAAACTGGTATGAATTTGCATTGTTTCCTTTTCACCATTTATAGAGTTTCAAAGGGAAGCTAAAATCTGCAAGTAAGGCTGGATTTGACTAATGGAGGAAAATGAGTGCAAGAAACAAGAAACTTGTCATTTTTGTGTTTGTCAAATTCTAGGTTAGGTGGAAATGGTGAAGGAGGGGTTATTCAGTTTCAACAAGTAAAAGGGGCATGTGAAAGTTCATTGGAGCAAAGGGTTATTTTCTTGTATGATTTCCATTCATGCAAGAATTTGGTCACTTAACCTGCTTATTACAAAAACCATTAATTTTGGTGAAAGTAAACCTTGTGAGTGGTGTCACACCCTTGCAACTTTGTTGCTAACAGTGACAGTTTCTCTGTTTAGGAACAAAATCATGTGCAAGTTACTATCACAGGATCATTATCTGGCTCTGAAATGTGTTTTAATTGGTTGGAGCAATAGGCCCCTCAATTGGATATTTCAACCATACATTATATAATATTCATAATTTACATTAATTTATGTCAGAGGGTCTTGCTTTCACTAGATGCATTTGCTTGGTTGTTCAAAGTTTCATAATTATTGACAATTTTTTGTCTGATACACTTTTTTAAGGTTGTGTCCTTTATTATGTTTATTTTTCCTTGAATATATGTTCTAATCTATCACTGTTGATGTTCAAGTAAGTCTCGAGCATTATGATTATATCATTAACAGGGATGTGACTGATTTACTCTTTATAATTAAAAATATTGGCAAATACTTTCTTTTTTTGTGAAACTCTCTTAGGATTGAAGTTTAATTTCTACCTTCAAATTATGTTACGAAGCTTGTATGTGTCTTTTGAAATCGGTTCTGTTTAGAATTCATTCGTAAGGATTTTCAGAAAAAATAAAATAAAAATATTTCAAATTTAAAATTAACTTATATAAACACTACAAGAAAATTGTGAAATAGAGATTAATTTTAGAATCAAAATAATTAGTTACTATAATGACTAAATTAAATACCGTTCTAAAAATTAAAAAAATTATTGGTATCTAAAGTAGTTTCTATTATTAATAAAAATTAATAAAGTAATTTTTAAATTGGTATCTAACCATTAGCTACTAAGGTTTTATCAACTAATTACTTATATTCTAAATTAGTCTCTATTGGTCTTTTAGATACTAATTTAGAATCTAAATTAAAAGTCTTGTATCCATATCATTTGTTATTCCCGCAAGTTGGGAAGCAAATATTGATGAGACGCAGCTTGGAACAAATACTAAGAAAGATTGAGTACTTAAGGTTTTGGTATAAATGTCAGTTAGTTGCTCTATGGTAGAAATGAAGAACAAATGTATGAGACCCTTCTTCAATTTTTCCCTAACATGTGACAACCTATTTCTATGTATTTCGTACTCTCATGAAACACTAGATTTGTTACAATATATCTCGTTGAGTCATTATCACAGTACAAAAGGATGGTTGCTCAAAAGAAACTTTGAAATCTCGAAGAAGATAAGTTAGCCACTCTCTGCTTGCTTGCTTAAGGCCATATAAAATCTTTTTTAATTTACAAACTTGTCCTGGTTGAATAGAAGTCAATCCAGGAGAAACAACCATGTATACATCTTCGTTCAACTCTCCATGTAAAAAGACATTGTTTATGTCTAATTGTTTCAATTCCTAAGTATAGACAAAAGCTAGAGAAAGAAGCAACCTCATGGTGGTCATCTTAGCTATTGGAGAGAAAGTATTAAGATAGTCAATGCCTTCTCTGTTTGTGTGCATCTCTTTGTTACTAGCCTTGCTTTATACCTTTCAATTGTCTCATTAGCCTTATATTTTATTTTGAATATCTATTTGCAACCTATGATTTTTTTTCCTTAGAGTAGTCTCACATGTTGAATATCTCACATTATTCATCTTTGTTCTATTTTATAATATGTTTCCTCAAAATTTATGATAACATGCTCAAATATTCATCACCCAAAATTGAAGAATGATTAAAGATATAGATTATGGATTTGAAACATGAACCTACACCTATTTCATTACAACTAAGTTTACATGTGATAGAGAGCAATCAAGTTCACCAAAAAGAAGAGGAAAGCTTTTTCATACCTTGATTTGTTGATTTCTAAGCTAGCAAACAATTAAAGATTCAAGAGTTAGTGACAAAGCTTTAAATAAACACATTAAAATGAAGATGTTGGTTAAGTTTATGGGTGATTGCAATACATAGTTTGAGAAGGAAAAACAAAGTATGGTTTCAAGAAAGTGTTGGTTGCAAAAAGAAGAAATGTAATATTTTACTCCTTTTCCCACCCTAAGATGATCTCTTGGTGAAGAAAAAAAGGTTTGAAAGGCCAACTCCCATTTTGTAATGGCCATCAAACAATTGGAAAAGTTAGGTACAAGGTTTGGCTAATAGTTTCCTAATTATTTGAAGGTATAAAGATTTGATTTGGATCAAATTTGATGGTAATTAAGGATGTAATCTTGGTTGGAGATACAATAAATGTCCACTTGTGACAAAAACAAATAGGTCATAAAATGACAAACCTTAAATTAAGGTACAATTTTTTCTAATGTTGGAATGAGTGTTTATCACTTGGTTAAAAGTTATAACAAATAGTCAAGACGAAACTCTTTTTATTTAAGAGTATAACTAATTAAACCCTACATTTGTTTTTGGTTTGACCCACTTAACATTGGCCATGAGATGATTGATTAGTCCATAATAATGTCTCCCTCAACAATTATCTCACTACGAATAAAATGTGTTACTTTGACTATAACACTAATTATTAGATTGAGCACTTATTACAAGATAAAAAAAATTAAATTAATAATCGTGACACAACTCTTCCCAGTTGATGATAAAAAAAACAACATTTAAGAGAGTAAAATATAGGATAATTAATGCAGTGCACACCTATGAAACATAATTTATTAATGAATAAATACATATTAGACGTTGAAAAATATTTATTAATACTCAAAAGAAAAATTATTTTTCAAGCTAAATATTCAATCATAAAAAACTTTATACATTTATTATTGAGAAAGAATATCGTACAAATATTGCAAAAGTAAAAGTATGACAAAATTAAATTTTTATTTTTTTAATATTTCTCAATTTAAACATTATAAATTATAATAGGTAAGTCAAATACTTATCAACAAACAACTCTTAAAGATTCTTTACAATCAAATAAATAATTGTGATAAGTAATTTATTTTTTTATCAACAATAAAAAATTAATAAATAGGAGTATTTAAGGGATAGTGAAATCTTATAAAAAAATTACACAAAATAGTCCAACAAAGAAAATTCTCTTATAAATAACCCAAAGAATGACCTAACAAGAAATCCAAAAATATAACTATGCATTATAAGAAAATGATAAAAAATGGTAAGAAGAAGAGATGTTTCTTATTCTCTTGTGTGTATATTTACATCACTGTAATAGGAAATATATAGGGAGTTTCTCTCTCCAAATTACAATCTAATTAGGTGGGATACTAATCATGAGATTCTATCATTATTAAATTAATTGCATATAATTGGGTACAATATCGTACAATATTGTACAATATTGCATACAATAATTGCATATAATTTGATAATATTATTTCCTTAATACTCCCCTCAAGTTGGTAGGTGAAGATCATGAACCCCCAACTTGTGTCATAACGTCAAAAATCATTCCTTGCCTAATGCCTTTGTAAAAATATCTGCGAGCTGACTGTGTTGGTACGTATGAAGGACTGATTATCACAGCTTGTAATTTTTCTCACACAATGTGACAGTCTATCTCCATGTGTTTTGTGTGCGTTTATGAAATACGTGCTATATGTAATGTCGCTTGATTGTCACCTTTAAATCCTGCAACAGATATCGCAACCAAACTATCTCCAAACAAGTATTGGCCATCGCGCGGTATTCTGCTTCCGCTGATGATCTTGATACGTTTGTCTGTTTTCTTTTTACTTCCATGAGATAATAGAAGAACCAAGAAAAATGCAATACCCAGATACTGATCTCCGAGTTGTCTGACAACCTCCCCAGTCTGAGTCGCAATAAGCTGTCAATGTCAGATTGTTTTCGGATG